>LQAI01000027.1_pt1 | contig 137194 bp, 137 predicted proteins | sample 1535821 | NCBI WGS metagenome assembly LQAI01 (sample SAMN04331586, study PRJNA305678) | bioreactor metagenome | isolation source: bioreactor_5 inoculated with Wadden Sea sediment 1st replicate of a... | place: Germany:Bremen
CAATCTGCCCCTGTGTCAAGAAAGAGATCGCTTTTTCACGATATCCCGGTACCGGTAGTAGCTGGCTTTGGGTATCCTCTGCCCGGTGGGGAAGTCGCAGTAGATCAGACCGAACCGTTTGGCAAGTCCGTGTGCCCATTCGAAATTATCGATGCTGCTCCAGGCATAGTAGCCGATCAGGGGGATCCCCTCATCGATCGCCTGCAGGCAGCTGTGCAGGTGTGTTTCCAGATAGGCTATTCTCCCGGTATCCCGGATCTCCTGTCTGCCGTCGTTCCCGTGAGTGATCACATCGTCCCAGGCAGATCCGTTCTCGGTGATGATCAGGGCATCTCATGGGTCTGAGCACTGATCCAGTGCAGCAGCCTGACCAGCCCCTCGGGGATGATGGACCATCCCATGCCGGTTCGGGGAAGGTCCCTGCGGATCGTCCGGTACTGCTCGGGTCTCGTCTCATCATAGATGGCAAGTTCTTCGGAATAGTAGTTCACCCCGAGGAAATCCAGAGGGTGGCTGCCGATGATCTGGAGGTCTCCCTCCTCGATCGGGAAGGGATACTGCGGGTAGGTTTCGAGATACCGCTGCGGGTAGCCCTCACCGAGGACCGGTGAGAGATAGACCCGTGAGATGAAATCCGCTGCCCGGTCTGCCGCCAGTCGGTCTTCTTCGCTCTCAGAAGCAGGCTGGGGTACTCCCAGATTGAGGGTGGTCCCGATCTTATGTGTGTAGGAGCCAGACCGGTAGGCCTGCATGGCCAGCCCGTGTGCAAGGTTCAGATGGTGGATCACCCGGTGTGTCGCTCCTCTGTCAGTCAACCCCGGTGCGTGATCTCCGGTGAGATGACCCAGGACTGCCGTACAGAACGGCTCGTTGAGGGTGATCCAGTAGTCGACCAGATCATCGAACGCCTCGAAGCAGATCGAGGCATAGCGGCCGAAATCGTACGCGGTCTTGCGTGATCTCCACCCTCCCTGCTGTTCCAGGGCGCTGGGAAGATCCCAGTGGTATAACGTCACCGCCGGGCTGATCCCCTGCCGGTGCAGTTCTTCAAGGAGGTTCCGGTAGAAGGTTATCCCCTCCTGCGATACTGCCCCGTCACCGTCGGGAATGATCCTCGGCCAGGAGATGGAGAATCGATAGGAGGATATGCCCATCTCTTTGAGCAGGGCGACATCCTCGGGATAGCGGTGGACATGGTCGCAGGCGACATCGCCGCTTGTCCCATCTGCTATGGCACCGGGTACCCTGCAGAAGTCATCCCAGATGCTGCTGCCGCGTCCTCCCTCATTGACAGCCCCTTCGATCTGGTAGCTTGAGGTGGCACTGCCGAAGATGAAATGTTCGGGAAACGGTGTATGTTCGATAGTATCTCTAGTCATGAGAGCTCCTGTTGATCGTGATCGAGCTGATGCGATGCAGCAGCCTTGAGTCATACAAATTTGTCTTATATTTGAAGATGGTACCATAGCTGTTATGTGGTGTAAAGCAGTAGTTGTGAATATTTAGTAACCAATTTTCCATAAAAGACAAAAATGTGGAGATATTCGACTAATAATCATACAAATAATAATACAACTTCATATGATAATGGATAGTTGTATTACGGTATGGTGCTGTGCTATACTCTACAGGTCAGAAGAAGAGGTCGACACGGTATGAAACCAAAGTATATGCAGATCAGAGATGAACTCACAGCCCTGTTCGAGAAGAGACGGTACCAGAATGGGCAGAAGCTCCCGACAGAGCAGGAGCTCGTCAGGCAGTACCATGCGAGCAGGACGACGATACGGCAGACTCTCGCGCTGCTGGAAGCCTCGGGACTGATCAAACGGGTGCATGGAAGCGGGTCCTACTATCAGGGGGCGCCCACGGATGCTAGTGGTCCCGCCTTCGGGCGGACCGGCCTCATCGGTCTGGTGAATTTCTTTCACCTTGAATATATCTATCCTGAGATCATCAGGGGTATAGAAGATACCCTCACGCAGCAGGGGTATTCTCTGGTCGTGGCAAACAGCAACGGAGATACGGTCAGGCAGACAGAAGCTGTTCGACGACTGCTCGATCAGCACGTGGATGGACTGATCCTTGAGCCGAACAGAGACAGACTGCTTTCAGAAGATCATCCGGTCATATCTCTGGTAGAGCAGAGCGGGATCCCGCTGGTCACCACGCACTGGGGGGCTGAGAACAGGCACCTGTCCACGGTCACGATCGATGATGTGCATGCAGGGTATACCGTAGCCTCCTATCTGCTCGAGATGGGCCATCGCGACATAGCGATCATCTATAAAGAAGATAACCAGGCAGGATATGACCGGTACCTTGGGTTTGTACAGGCCTTCGAGGATTTCCGGGTGCCGATGAGGAGGGACCTGGTCAAAATCTACACCAGTGCCGATGAACAGCGGGATGCTCGTCAGGGCTATCTGAAGACCGCAGAGCTACTGGCCAGCGGGGAGAACAGGCCGACAGCGATCTTCTTCTTCAATGATCAGCTTGCTCTTCAGGGGTATACTGCCATACGTGAAGCGCACCTCACCATCCCGGGGATCTCTCGGTCATCGGGTTCGACAATTTTGATACTACCGATATGGCCGACCCCCCGCTGACCACCTGTGAACATCCCAAGTATGAGATGGGGAAGTGGGCTGCACGTATCCTGCTTGATCAGCTGAGTGACAGGGAGGTCCATCTTCCGATGAAGCTGGTCTTCGAACCGAAGATGATCGAACGGGGCAGTGTCTCTCCCTTCACTGGTCGGGATCGATGAGCTCTCAGCAGGTCTTCCCGTTGAGAGAGGAGGAGATCCTTCGTTCATGGGCGATCGCCGCAGCCACATCAGCATGCGGGGAGAGCCTGTGCTCGATCTCTGAGGCGAACTGGTGAAGTCGTCTCAGGCTGTCCACCCGTTCGCTCTGCCCGAGCCTCGCACGATCGATGGCCGAACGCAGTACGGAGATCGACTGGTCATAGGTCGTGATCGGGACGGGGAAGGGATGGCCGTCCTTCCCTCCATGGGCGAAGGAGAAACGGGCTGGGTCACTGAAACGGTTCTGCGCCCCATACACGAGCTCACTGACAAGGGCGAGAGACTGCATGGTCCTGGGACCTACTCCCGGCAGCAGCAGCGCCTGCTCGAACGAAGGTGCCTGCTGTGCATAGGCTGCAGCCAGAACAGCCCCGAGTCGTCCCGCATCGACGTCTGAGGGACGTACCTCATGATGCTCGGGCATGAACAGTTCCATCTGCAGACGCCTGGTGACCGGGAACCCCAGCCTCTGGAGCTCCTTGACCTGCCTGTCAGGGTGTTCGTTCATGAAGGAGACTACCGCATCCCGGGAAGCCTCTGATCGATGATCGGTCATATTCATGATGATGCCCTGCGGCTCTCCGATGATGGCAGACTGCGGTTCATCAACGAACGAGGTGATCCCTGCATCATGCCAGTGGTATCGTCTGGCCATCTTCAGCTGCGGGTTCATCCCCTGCTGTACCACCGCCCAGTGTCCTTCGCGGTCGACGATGAAACTGTGCAGATAGAGCTGATAGCCGTCATCGATGCAGGTGTTGTCGATCTTCGCACTCAGTCTGGAAGCCTGTACCAATGGAGCACTGTCGAGCTGGAACCGGCTTGCGATGTTCTGGAGTTCCGAGGGGTCTTCCTCGATTGGGTGCCTCGTCCACCGCAGATGTGCAGTCCGAGCTCTCTGCTGTGTCTATTCACCCCGTGTTTGAGGGCGCCGAGAACCGAAGTGGTGATCCCTGATGAGTGCCAGTCCATACCCATCACACAGCCGAACGCCTGAAACCAGTAGGGATCACTGATTCTCGACAGGAACCCACTCGTGCCGTATTCCATGAGTATGAGCTCAGTGATCGATAATCCGATCTTCTCCATCCGCTCATAGAGCCAGGAGGGGACTTTTCCCGGATGGAGCGGCAGGTTTGCTGTACCGTTACTAATCATGTGTTAAGTATATCATGCCATTATCGTAGAATCCAGTAGAAAAAACATAAATGATCTAAAATAACATATTGTAATACATGTAACAAACTGTTATTATAGCAACACATTAGCAAAAAGCACTTGAGTTTATCAGCAAAAGTGTATATATAATGTATAAATATTCAGACGAGCTAGAGGCATCGTCAAACCAACGAGTGGAGGACACCATGGAAAAGATCAAAGTAGCAGTCATCGGCGCGACCGGCGCAGTCGGACAGGTGTTCATGTGGATGCTGGCCGATCACCCCTGGTTCGAGATCGAGTATATCACTGCTTCAGCAGCCCGCATAGGACAGCAGTACGGAAACTCTGTACACTGGGTGCTGCCGTTCGAGATGGAGAACATCATCAAGCCCATCGTCATACAGGAGTATGATCTTGCAGCGATGAAAGCAGCAGGGGTACAGATCGTATTCTCTGCTATGCCTGCAGATGTGGCAAAGACCGCTGAACCTGAGTTGAGAGATTACGGATTCTACATCTTCTCGAATGCAGGGGCGATGAGATACGAGAAGAGTGTACCGATCATGATCCCCGAAGCGAATATGGAATCCCTCGAACTGATACAGCAGCAGGGATACCCCGAGAAGGGATTCGTGGTGACCAATGCGAACTGTGTGACCACCGGTCTTGCTCTCGCGCTTGCACCCCTGGTCAAACACGGGATCAAAGAGATATCTGTCTCGACCTATCAGTCGGTGAGCGGCGCCGGGTATCCCGGGCTGTCCTCATTCGATATCACCGATAATGTCATCCCCTATATCGCACAGGAAGAGGAGAAGATCGAGAAGGAGATCAAGAAGATCCTGTCGATCGATCCCGAAGTCTATGCCTACAGCGTGAGAGTCCCCGTGATGTTCGGCCACCTTGAGACGGTCTGGCTGACCTTCGAAGAGGATGTGAACGTGGAAGATATCATACGTGATTGGGATGAGTTCGTCATAGAGGAGTCAGGACTTCCCTCTTCTCCACTGAAACCGGTAGTCTACGATCCTGACAACACCTTCCCTCAGCCGAAGTACGCATTCTGGGGAACTCCCCGTGGTATGGTAGTCTATACCGGCCGAGTGAAGAAGAAGAACAACAAACTGGGATTCACCCTCATGGTGAACAACATCGTGAAAGGGGCAGCCGGTGGTTCGATCCAGAATGCCGAAGCCTTCGTACAGCGATACGGTCTCCGCTAGTCCCGAATAGGCCCCATGATCCATAAAAAAAGCAGTCACTTCATCAGTGACTGCTTTTTTTATGCGTTCCCATTCGCTATACTGATCGTTCGATGAGGAAGCTGCTGGAAGAGTGAGGATGTGAGATGGCTGATCTGACAGAGGGGAGTATCCCCCGACACATCATGTACATGGCAGTCCCGACGATGTCGGGACTGCTGCTGCAGGGATTCTATGATCTGGTCGATATGATCTGGATCGGAAGGATCTCCTATGAGGCGGTCGCGGCCGTGACCATCTATGTATCGATCTTCTGGATCTTCGAAGTGGTCAATGAGGTCATCGGTATGAGTTCGGTCTCGCTGATCTCTCAAAGCTTCGGTGCCGGTGACTCGCTGCGGGTGCAGAAGACTGCCGAACAGACGATCACCTGCAAGTTCCTGGTCTCGGTCGCTGCGGCACTGGCCCTGATGATCTCTCTCGAGCCGCTGCTGCGACTGTTCACGTCAGATCCCGTGGTGATATCGCATGCCCGATCCTACGGCTATCTGAGGACCCTGTTCATCCCGATCTTCTTCTCCTCCTTCAGTGTCAATACCATCTTCCGGTGTACCGGAGATGCGAAGACCCCCATGTATCTGCTGGTGGTCTCTGCGGTAGTGAATATGATCCTCGATCCTGTACTCATGTTCGACACGATCCCGGGTCTCGGTATCCCCGGGTTCGGTCTGGGAGTCTTCGGTGCCGCTCTGGCTACGGTCATCTCGATCTCCATAGCCTTTCTGGCAGGGTTCTTCCTGCTGCTGCTCGGCAAGGCACAGGTGAAGATCACCTGGAGAGGGATGTGTACCCTCGACAGGGAGATCGACAGGAAACTGCTGACTGTCGGGCTTCCCTCAGGGTTCGAGATGCTCTTCAGGAATTCAGCAAACAGTCTGCTGGTGAAGCTCGTGGGGTTCTACGGGACCGCAGCCATAGCGCTCATAGGTGTCGGGATGCGGATCTACTCCTTCATCTTCATGCCGATCCTTGGTATAGTGATGGGGTCGGGAGCCATAGCCGGGCAGAATCTCGGGGCGAATCACATTGACCGAGCAGTCAGGACCGCCTGGTTCTCCTCTCTGATAGGCGGTGCGGTGACCGCAGTGTTCGTCTTCTTCGTGATGGTCTTCCCTGATGAACTGCTGGGTCTGTTCCTTACCGATCTGCAGGAGGTGGCACAGGGGGCCATCATGCTTCGTGTGGTCGTCCCCTCCCTGATCATTGCCGCGATCTCCCTCGGCTGGGCTTCGGTCTTCTCAGGATCAGGCTATACGATGCCGTTCCTGGTAAGCTGCATCACTGCGAAATGGATCATCATGATCCCCTATACTGCGGTGATCATATACGTGTTCCAGGCCCCTCTATCTGCGGTCTGGTACTGCTTCTTTTTCGGAGAGGCAGCGGAGATGCTGGTCCTCGGTATGGCCTTCAAGCGGGGGAAGTGGAAGATAAAACGGGTATAAGGAGTGTTTCGATATGAGTATTGACAGATGTGTCATCGTAGGGGCGGGAGCCGTAGGGGCCTCCCTCGGGTTCCGGCTCGAGAAGACCCATGGCGATACGGTCGCCGTAGCGGCACAAGGTGAACGTGCACAACGGTATGCCTCTGAGGGGCTGATCATCAACGGGGAACACTGGTATCCTCAGATCGTGGATCCCTCTTCAGGGGAGTATACCGCAGACCTGGTGATCATCGCAGTGAAATTCAATCAGTTCCATGAGATCCTTCCCATGGTGGATCGGCTCATTGGTCCGGGGACACAGATCCTCTCGCTGCTCAACGGACTTGCAAGTGAAGAGATCCTGCTTGAGCGCTATGGCAGTGAGCATGTGTTCTATGGTCTTACCGTGGGACAGGATACGGTGAGGATAGAGAACAGACTGCACTTCGTACAGCCTGGCAGGATCATCTTCGGTGAGAAGAAGAACGACCTCTCCTGTCTGAGCGAGCGGGTGCAGCAGGTCAAAACATACCTGGAGGATGCGAACGTGGTGGTGGAAGTCCCACAGGATATGGAGTACCAGCTGTGGTGGAAGCTGATGGTGAACACCGGGATCAATCAGGCATCTGCTGTGCTGAGAGCCCCTACCGGGAGTTCCAGCAGCCGGGGGAGGCCTTCGATCTGATGAAGGCTCTGATCCTGGAAGTCATCGAGCTCTCCGGTCACACCGGCTGTCCTCTCTCCTATGATGACTTCCTTCGCTGGTGTGAGCTGCTCGATACGCTTCACCCGGATGGGAAGACCTCCATGCTCCAGGATGTAGAGGCGGGAAGACCTACCGAGGTGGAACTCTTCAGTGGTACGATCGTTCGTAAAGCTGCTGAATTCGGTATGCGCCTGCCGGTCAATGAGTCGGTGCTCGAGCAGATCCGCAGGATCGATCAGGGAGTATGATACCCCCTGCAGGGGGATATCATAGACAGCTTCTCTTACAATCGCACCGGCACTGTAGTATACTACCGGTAGGAACGAAGGAGGTACTGCATGAGTAACGAACTTCCCTATAGAAAAGCCAGATTCGCCGGTTCCTGGTATGCCGATGACCCGGTGCTGCTTCGTCAGGAGATCGACTCCTATCTGGAAGCAGCCGCAGGGGGAGAGGACTTGCTCTCTTCCAGGATCGCGGTACTTCCCCATGCGGGACTCTACTATTCGGGAAGAGGTATCGCCCGATTCTTCGTGAATCTTCCACAGGATCTCAGGCGTGTATGTATCCTCTCTCCCTCTCACTATACCTATCTGCCGAATGATACGATCACCGGTGCTGCATTCTCCAATCTGGAGACACCCCTCAAGGACCTCCCCTATGATCCTCTGTGTCAGGGACTGCCTGAAACCATGGAGGAGTGTGACGAGAAGGTGGTCAAAGATGAACATGCCGTGGAGATGTTCCTGCCTTTTATCGCCCGTGCATCAGAGCTGCTCGGACATGAGATCCATGTATCGATCGGTCTGGTCTCTCACTTCACCAGCGGCGAGCGGGTGCATGCCCTTGCCGATGCGCTGATCGAAGCGATCGGTCGCGATGAGCTGGTCTCCGGACGGACGGTGATCATCGCGAGCTCGGATTTCACCCACTATGGGGAGCGGTTCGGACACATCCCATACGGCATCGATGATATGGAACAGATCCTGGAGACCGTCGCGCTCTCTGACAGTTCCTATGCACAGGGATTCCTCGACGGGTCGATCGAGGAGCTCATCGATCGCTGCAGAGAGGAACACCCTACCATCTGCGGGTTCGCAGCTGCCCTTCTCGCATCCTCGATAGCACACAAGCTTGAGATGAACGGAGTGATCGCGGATCAGTATACCTCGAACGATCTGGTCGATGCGCCGCTCCCTGAGTTCGTCTCCTACTGCAGTGTCATATGGGAATGAGCTCGGGCAGGAACAGCACACATACCAAAGGGAGATGACCATGCTTACACAGCAAGAGCGGGAGCTGCTCATACGTACCGCACGAAACGTGATCACTGCACAGGTGGTCCATGATCCGGAGATCGCCTGTCATGAGTTCGCCTCAGTGCAGGATATCTATCAGCGGTTCACTCATCTGCAGGAACCTGTCGGGGTGTTCGTCACGCTCAAGCAGAAGGACCCTGAATCAGCTGACAGTGAACTGAGGGGCTGTATCGGATCGATCATCGGCAGGGAACCGCTCTACGAGGGGGTACAGCGACTGGCTGTCGAATCAGCCTTCTTCGATCCGCGATTCCCTCCGGTGACCGAGCAGGAGCTTGATGACCTGCTGATCGAACTCTCGGTCCTCAGTGAACCGAAGGAGATCGACTCCTATCATGATATCATCCTCGGAAGAGACGGCATCATCCTCACCTGCAGCGGAAGGACAGCGGTCTTCCTTCCGCAGGTCGCCGAAGAGCAGGGTTGGGACCTTGAGACGACCCTGACGCATCTTTCCCTCAAAGCAGGGTTGGACCCTGATGCATGGCTTGAGACCAGCTGCAGGTTTCGGGTCTTTCAGGCTGAAGTCTTCCAGGAGGGGCAGGTTCAGGATGAGTAGTACAGCAGTGCGATGTGATTTCTGTTACAGACGCTGCAGGATACCTGAAGGCGGGAAGGGCTACTGCGGTGTACGTGAGCAGGTGAACGGCCAGCTGCGGACCCGCGGCTATGCACAGGTGCTCACTGCAGCAGTCGATCCGATCGAGAAGAAACCGTTGTATCACTTCATGCCGGGTGCGAAGACCCTCTCGATCGCGCTGTTCGGATGTAACTTTCACTGTCAGTACTGCCAGAACTATGAGATGAGCCAGCCCGATGGATTCTATGCCCCCGATCAGCAGCAGGCCCTTTCGATGTCACCGGTACCCGAAGTCTCTCCCGAAGAGCTGGTCGGTCTGATGAAAGCCAAAGGACTCAAGATCATGAGCTATACCTACTCGGACCCGATCGTCTGGCAGGATTATATGCTCAGGACGGCAGAACTGGTACATGAGGCCGGAGGGCTGAACTGTATGATCACCAACGGGTCCTTCACCCCGGAGTCACTCGAGCGGGTGCTGCCCCACATCGACGCCTTCAACATCGATCTCAAAGGTGATGCTGCATTCTACCAGGATATCTGCTCAGGAGCTCTGGAGCCTGTCATGGCATCGATAGAGCGGATCGCCCGGGATCCCGACACGGTACTCGAAGTGACCACGATGATCATAGAGGGATTCCATAGCCTTGAGTATATTCAGACTGCCGGGCAGGCTCTGGCAGACTGCGGGGTGCAGGTGTGGCACCTCTCCAGATTCTTTCCCCATTACCATATGGCAGACCGGGCTCCCACCTCTGAAGCGTATCTCAGTGAGATGCTCAGTGCGGCAGCTGCTTCCCCTGTCCCTCATATCTATGCAGGGAACAGCGTCAACCTCCGGTATGAGGCAACAGCATGTCCCTCCTGCGGGAGGCGTCTGATCAACAGTCACGGGTATCGTGGGGAGGCCAGGTTCGATGTGACCCGGAATCTGAAGGGCGGCAGGTGTGCTGCCTGCGGGCAGCCGGTCTACGGGAGATTCTCCCTCTGAGGCTTCAGGGTATCTTATCAGTGATCAAGATAGACATAACTCATGCAGTCGCGTACCTCTACGGTGAAGGTCATTCCCTGCTGGGCCAGTTTGTAGGTATGTGATCTGCCTGCACAGCTGCTGCACGGCATCGCGAGACTGTCACGTCGGAAACAGGTCCTGCTGATGAAGATCGGGACCTGAAACGACCGATCGACAGCGGTCATCGGCAGTCCCCAGACCTCAGCGGGAAAGCTCTTTGGCGGGTCGGTATCCTCAAGCCAGTAATAGGCACCGATGCACCCCTTCACCCCCTGTGCGATGGTACAGGCGGTATACCGGTTGGCACAGTAGAGATAGGTGTCGATATAGCAGAACAGTCCCTGCTGCTCCTGGTACCACGGGATCTGCCCGATCGAATTGAGACCGATGACGATCACAGCATGGGATCCCTTTCTCTCAGCTCTCTGATCTGCTGCTCCCATAATCGGGTATGGGCCTGCTCATCGAACTGGACCGGATCGAGAGGGAGGTACCAGATCCCATCGATGCAGCTGAGCTTTCTGCCGATCTGAGATCGTGCCGGCAGACTGATCTCGGACTGAGCTGCCGGGCTCATGGATGTCCGGGCTATGGCAGTACTCCTCTCGCTGATGAAGTCATTCAGTTCTCCTGTCATCCGGTCGTACATCGTATGCTTGATCCGTTTGAGCTCCTTCTGCTGGATGAAGATGTCCTGATCGGCATGCTGGTGCAGCCGCAGGGAGACGACCTGCAGGGGAAGCTCATGGTTCGAAGAAGCGAACACCTTCGTGAGTATCGGCAGGATATCCTTCGGATTCTCTGCCTCATGCACCGTGATCTCCATGGAATGGGAGAACTCCCAGCCGATCTCCGGTATACAGGCTGTCATGGTACAGGTGGTCTGCTCAAGGAAGAAATCGGCGGTGAGCCGGTAGCGGGAGAGGCTCAGCGATGCCGGGTTCACCAGCGGGAGCTCCTGGTCATGGGATGAGACCTTGTGCAATGTGTCAGCCTCTGTCAACCGAAAGGCTGTATCGATCCAGACCCTGCTGCCCGGCTCCCCGGTGGTGCAGCGCCTGCCGTGCTGATCAGAGATCCCTGTCACACCGAACGATCGTGAACTCTTGAGTCCCGGATGCTCCCGGTCCGGGCTCAGCACCATCAGACCGTCACGTAATGAGATCCTGACTGACAGCCGTATGAGAACCCTTCTGCGATCGACCTTCTCGATCGACCCGGCAGGCACGCCGGTATGACCGGGGAAGTCAGTACTGATCAGGGGACTGTCGATACCTGCTGTATCGGGACGATGGTAGGCTGTGGTCCATCCTGCAGTCTGCTCACGGGAGAAGGCGATCTGAGAAGGGGTCGGATCCTCAGGCGATCCGGTAAGGATGTCATGGTAGAAACGTGTCGTACTGGCGGTGAAGGAGGGGCTTTTCATGCGCCCCTCTATCTTCAGGGCATCGATACCGATGGCTCTGAGCGACAGGATGTCATGATCTGATGCCAGATCCTTCATCGAGAAGAAGAATCCGTTCCGCTCAGCTGCTGAGGCTGTCCATCCTCTTCGATGAGGGTAGACCAGGTACGGCATATCTGACCGCAGGCTCCTCTGTTGCCTGAGCGGTGCAGGATCGCACTCGAAGCGAGGCAGAGACCTGAGAAGCCGTAGCACAGCGCCCCGTGGATGAAGACTTTCAGCTCCACCTTCGGACAGGCCTTTCGTATATGGGTGATCTCTTCGATCGTCAGTTCCCGTGCGAGTACCACCCGGGTGAACCCTATCGACTGCAGATATCTGACTCCACTGACCGTATGGACTGCCAGCTGGGTGGATCCGTGCAGCCCGATCGAGGGGAAGTGGGTCCTGATGATGCCGGCCAGCCCGAGATCCTGCACGATGATGCCGTCGACGGCGATCAGTGCCAGATGATGGAGCATTTGCAGGACCCCCGCAAGCTCATCATCCTTGATGATGGTGTTCATCGTGACATAGATGGCCTTTCCATGCTCCAGGGCATAGGACTTCAGCCTTCTGAGTTCTTCGATCGAGAAGTTCGTTGCTGATCTTCGGGCAGAGTAGTCCTGGAGGCCCAGGTATACGGCATCGGCTCCATGAGTCAATGCCTGGTATGCTGATTGAAGATCGCCTGCGGGTGCCATGAGTTCCATGGCGCCATTGTAGAGATAAAGCATGTGCCGGACAAGAGTCAGATCACGGTGCGGTAGCCCTTTCTGCGAGCTGCTGAACGATTCTTGCATGTTCTTTCTCTGAGAGCGGATAGAAGAGCATGGTCACGAAAGCGACAGCACTGGCGAAGAACGGCAGAAGGGCCGTGATGCTGTGTATACCACTGAGTACCTGCTGGGACTGCATCGCACCTGCCCGGAAGCCGAGGGTCGCAAGCAGAAACCCGATGAGTCCGGAGGTCGCTGCTGCGGTGAGCTTGGCAAGGAAGGTCTGGGTGGAGAAGATGGTCCCCTCAGCCCGTTCTCCGGTATACAGTTCGGCATACTCGATGGTATCAGCGATCATGGAGGTCTGGATGACCAGCGGGATACCCATGGCAAAGGAACCCAGACAGTTCCAGATGAGGATCGTGATGAAGCTGTCCCATCCTGAGAGGAAGAACCCGAGGGATGAGACGGCATAGACGATGTTCGATGCGATATAGGTCCCTTTCTTCCCGAGATACCGGGTGAAGAAGGGAACCAGGAGGATCCCGACAAGCAGAAAGGGGATGTTGATCCCCACCAGAAGGGTGTACAGGCTCTCACTGTTCAGGTTGTAGGCGGCATAATAGATCAGAGCCTGCAGCTTCGCAGTCTGTGCGATGCCTGAGAAGAACCCTGAGATGATGACGATCATGAGCGGTCTGTTACGGGTGATCGCCTGCATGGCAGTCCGGAATGTCGTCTTCCTGTCTTTTACCGGTTGTACGCGTTCCTTGACGAAGAGGAAGGTGACAAGGAAGCAGCCGATGGTGATGATGCCGTACAGGGCTGCGGTGAGCTGGTACCCGGCAGCGGTATTCCCCCGGCAAGATCTCGAAAGAGATAGATCAGCGGCAGGGTGCCGACCGTTGCGATCGCCGCACCGAAGGTCCCGACGAAACGGGGGAACATGACGATACTGTTACGTTCCTGTGCATCGGTGGTGATAGCACCGGAAAGTGCCCAGTAGGGGACATCAGAGGCCGTATAGACCATTCCGAAGATGATATAGGTGATGTATGCATAGACAAGCCGTCCGGCATCGGAGAACTGCGGGTTGGCGAAGCATAGTACGGCGAAGATCGCGAAGAGGATCGGTGAGAAGAGCAGGTAGGGCCTGAACTTGCCCCATCTGCTCTGGGTCCTGTCGACCAGGATCCCCATCATGGGTCGTTCACCGCATCCCAGATGCGGGAGATGAGCAGCAGCAGTCCGGCTGCAGCCGGCAGGATGCCGAAGATCTCGGTGTAGAAGTAGAGAAGGAAGGTCCCGAAGAAGGTGTAGATCATATTCTGCCCGAGACAGCCGACCCCATAGGCGAACTTCTCTCTCAGGGGACGCTCTGATCGGTCAATGAAACGCTGGTTGTATCCATGGATCCCTCGCTCTTAGACGTGTGTCTTACAGTGTATCATCAAAAGCGTCTGCTGAGTATGTTTTTCACTCAGTGATCGATACACCTGTCACAGATGGGCCGGCGGCGCTGAGCTCTTCTTTACATGCAGGGCAATCAGTGGTATGACATAGATATGAATAAACGAATGTTCTGCGCAGAAGGCCATCTTATCGATTCAGGGATCTTCTCGAAGATCCTCAACACCATCCTCGATGAGCAGGGGGACTACCATATCTCCCGTTTCGATGTGGGGAAGCTCCCGGGGGAGTCTTCGGTCCTGGAATTCGCATTGATCGCCGAATCCCCGGATCTGGTACAGCATATCGCTGACCGTCTCACCGCTTTCGGGGTGTTCGAGCAGATGGTCCCTCCTGCTGTGATGATCCCTGCCCTGAAGGACTCCTTTGTCCCCCAGGGGTTCTACTCGACGACCAATCATCGGACGGAAGTCTACTATGAAGGCGCCTGGAACGAGGTGCTGTCTCAACGAATGGATGCTGCACTGGTCTACGAGGGAGAGAAGTCCTTCAGGTGCGTGAAACTCCGTGATATCAGAAAGGGTGATCGGGTGGTCTGCGGAAGTGATTCTGTCCGGGTCTATCCACCGGCGATCGAGAAGCGGACAGGGTTTGCGTTCATGGCAAACGATGTCTCCTCTGAGAGAAGCGGGACGGTCGCCGTAGAGCGGATCGCTGATGAACTGCAGAAGGTGAAAGATCAGCAGGGGAAGGTCGTGGTCGTCTGCGGCCCGGTGGTCGTCCATACCGGAGGTGCGGATGCCCTGGCCTCTCTGATCGATAGCGGGTACATCCAGGGGTTCCTTGGTGGGAATGCCGTAGCGGTCCATGATCTTGAGTATCGCTTCTACGGGACATCCCTCGGGGTGGATCTGAAGACCGGTATCGTCGCGGAACACGGACACAACCATCATATGAAAGCTATCAACACGATCTATGGCGCCGGTTCGATCAGAGAGGCTATCGCTGAGGGGATCCTTACCGAAGGGCTGATGTATGCAGTGGAACGATCGGGAATACCCTACTGTCTGGCAGGATCGATCAGGGATGACGGTCCGCTGCCCGAGACTGTCAATGACATGCTCGAAGCACAGCGTCTCTATGCACAGATCATCGAGGACGCTGACATGATCATCATGCTCTCTACCATGCTGCACTCGATCGGTACCGGGAATATGACACCCTCCTATGTGAAGACCATCTGTGTGGACATCAACCCCGCTGTTGTCACGAAACTCTCTGACAGGGGTTCGGGACAGGCTGTCGGGGTCGTTAGCGATGTCGGGCTGTTCCTGCGGGCACTTGAGGCCCGATTGAAGGAGATCTCCGGGTGAATGCGATAGAACAGTTGAGAGTGCAGCGGAATTTCAGGGATGTGGGGTATCTTGCCGGGCTGTGCCCGGTTCCGCTCAAGGAGGGGAGGCTCTATCGGATGGGTAAGCTCCATGGGCTTACCGATGAGGAACGCCGCGAGATCGAAGCCCTGCACCTGACTGACATCATAGACCTCCGATCAGCTTCGGAACGGATAGCTCAGCCTGATCCCCCGATCGCGGGTGTGGCGAATCATCATATAGACTTCAGTGCCGGCATGCTCGGTCTCGATCATGTGATCGCCTTATACCGTCGTGCCGCAGTAGAGGCGGGAAGTGTGGATGCGAAGCAGTATCTTGCCCGGAGCTATCGAGCCCTGCCTGAACTGTGTGTGGAGGAGGTCAGGCAGGTAGTCTCGCTGATCACCGCGAAGGAGCGTCCTTCCGTGCTCATTCACTGCGCAGGGGGAAGGACCGGACTGGGTTCCTTACCGCACTCTTTCTCCAGACTGCGGGGTGGACCGGGAGACGATCATCGGTGATTATCTGCAGAGTGCCAAAGACCGGACTCTCCAGGCACAGGTACTTGAACGGTATCTCAGACGGTTCAAAGACCAGTATGGTCTGGATGTACCGCCCCATGTGGCTCAGCCGTTCCTTACTGTGGATCGGGCTTCCATCACCGAAGTGCTTGATGTGGTGGAAGAGAGTTACGGCGGGTTCACCGGGTATCTGAGAGAGCGGGTGCACTGTGATTCGAACACGATGGATCGACTGCAGTCCTGGTTGCTGACCGACTAAGATACTGAGTGATCATACAGTATCACAGTCATTCATGGTGAAAATCATTCTCATTTTCGAAAATGATTCCATGCGGCGGAAAAACCTATTGAATTTGTTGCCAATAAACAGTTAATATCAAAGTGGATAACTTTTATCACAGGAGTAATACATGAATTCTAAGTATACGGATCTGCTGAAAAGCAAAATGAACGAAGCCAGCTTCAACAAGCTCGCTGTTCTCGAAAATGAGAAAGTTATGGACTTTGTCGGTTCATTCGCAGAGCATTGTAACCCTGCATCTATCTACGTGTGTGATGACAGCGCAGAAGATGAGCAGTACATCAGAGATATGGCTATTGCCAAGGGTGAAGAATTCAAGCTTGCTAAAGATGGTCAGACCATTCACTGGGATGGCTATGGTGATCAGGCTCGTGACAAGAAAAATACACGATACATGGTATATAAAGAGAATCTTGAGAAGATGAAGTCCCTGAACTCTGTGGCGTATGAAGAAGGCCTTGAAGAGATCATGGGGATTGCCAAGAACAACATGGAAGGAAAAGACGCAGTGGTCAAATTCTTCTGTGAAGGTCCTGCCTTCTCCGAGTTCACCATCCCCTGCGTTCAGTTCACTGATTCCTGGTATGTAGCTCACTCAGAAGCTATTCTCTACCGATCAGCTTACGAACACTTCAAGAGCATGAAAGATGACAAAGATGATTTCTTCAGATTCATCCACTCAGCCGGAGCTCAGGATGAGAGAGGATGTTCGAAGAACATCGACAAACGAAGGATCTACATGGATACACAGAACAACATCGTATATTCGATGAATGCTCAGTATGCAGGTAACTCTGTCGGACTCAAGAAACACTCCATGCGACTTGCGATCAGCAAATCAGGTAAGGAAGGCTGGCTGTGTGAGCATATGTTCGTCATGGCATGTATCAACGAAGATGCTGCCCGAAGGACCTATTTCGCCGGTGCCTACCCATCAGCATGTGGAAAGACTTCCACAGCGATGATTCCCGGTGAAGAGATCGTCGGTGATGATATCGCATACTTCAGGAACATCGACGGCCAGTTCAAAGCCGTCAACGTCGAGCAGGGTATCTTCGGTATCATCAAGGACGTGAATGCCAATGACGATCCGCTGATCTTCGAGAACCTCAACAAAGAACAGGAGATCATCTTCTCCAACGTTCTTCGTGGACCGGATAACAACCCCTACTGGCTCGGTTCAGGACTTGAGACACCGAAGACTGGTGATAACCATTCAGGAGCTGACTGGTACGAAGGTAAGAAGGATGCTGCCGGTAATGAGATACCTGTCGCACACGGCAACTCACGATATACCATGAGACTCGACTATCTGGCTAACTTCGATAAAGCTGGTTTCGATGCAAAAGAGGGTGTCAAGGTTGAAGGTGTTCTCTACGGTGGTCGTGACAGTGATACTACCGTACCCTGTGAAGAGTCAGCATCATGGGAAGAGGGTATCCTCCTCAAGGCCTGTACGCTCGAATCAGAGACGACTTCTGCGACTCTCGGTGCTGAAGGTGTGAGAAACCCGAGTCCCATGGCAAACATGGACTTCGTGTCATACCCCCTTGGTGAGTACACCATGAACAACATCAACTTCGTGAATGATATGAAAGAGGTCCCCAAGGTCTTCTCAACGAACTACTTCCTGAGAAACCCCGACGGGAAATTCTGTACCGACAAGCTTGCCAAGAAAGTTTGGCTGCATTGGGCAGAGGGAAGAGTACATGGCGAATATGATGCAGTATGTACTCCTACCGGAAAGATCCCCCTGTACGAAGACCTCAAGGTCCTGTTCAAGAAATTCCTCGATATCGACTATACCCTCGGAGATTACACCTACCAGTTCACCTTCAGATGTGACAAGTGGATCGCAAAACTCGAGAGATCAAAAGCATTCTTCGCAAAGATGGATGCCAGCTGTCCTGAACTCCTGTTCACCAAATGGGATGAAGCGATTGCCAAGATCAAAGCCGCACAGGCGAAACATGGTGATCAGATCAAACCGGGTGCATACAGCTGTGGTGATGAAGCTGCTGCTGATACGCTCCTCTGATTCTCTGAATTGATGACAGGCCGCCTTCGAATGAGGGCGGCCTGTTGCTTGTAGTGCGCCGATGGTACGAGTTCTGACGCTGCAGATAGAGCGGCAGCACAAAAAGAACGAGCTGAACAGGATATCCTGTTCAGCTCGTTCTTTCTGGTATAAGGGCCCCTTGTGCAGTGCTATGAGCTCAGGCAGCCTGCTTTGGGAGAGAGTCCCTGCTCTTCGATATAGGTAGCAGCAAGCTGTACCGCATCGACGATCTGCTGGTACCCGGTGCATCGGCACAGGTTACCCCTCAGGGCCTTTCTGATCTCTTCCCGGGAGGGCTTGCTGTTGTGCAGCAGCAGGATGTAACTTGACATGATCATGCCCGGGGTACAGAACCCGCACTGCACAGCTCCTGCATCGATGAAAGCCTGCTGGAGAGGGTGGATCTTCCCATTGGGGTACTCCATACCCTCTATGGTGATCACTTGCTTCCCGATGGCCTTCTCCACTTTGATCTTACACGATCGTACGGCCTTGTCATCAAGGGCGACCGTACAGCTTCCGCACACGCCCTTCTCGCAGCCGTTCTTCACGCCGTGGAGGAACTGTCGTTCCCGGAGGAAGTGCAGTAATGTCAGCTCTTTATCTTCGTCACTCACCTGTATGGGGCGGTTGTTCACGGTTATGATGTTGCTCATTTCAACTCCTGTGGGTCGATGTTCAGCGGTAGCGATGTACACCTGATCCCTGTCGCATTATAGACTGCATTCGCTATAGCCGGTGCTATGAGCTCAAGTGCAGGTTCTCCGATCCCCTTTGCCCCGGTAAGGGACTGCGGATCGCTGTTCTCTACGATGATTCCGGTCATCTCGGGAAGGTCGGTGATCCTCGGGATCTTGTAGGTGTCGAAGTTCAGCGTGGTGATCTTTCCGTCTTCACGCTTGATCTCTTCTGAGAGTGCCATACCGATCCCCTGCGTGACTCCCCCATAGATCTGACCGAGTACCATCGCCCGGTTGATCGCCTTCCCGATATCGTGTGAGGCCACCACATTGAGCAGCTTGATCTTCCCGGTCTTTTTGTTCACTGAGACCTCAGCTGCCTGGCAGCTGTAGACGTAGGTGAAGTAGGCGTTACCCTGTCCGACGGTGTCATCCCAGCTGACATCCGGGGCTTTGAAGGTGCCGAAGGCGTAGGGGGTGACGCGCTGAAGGAACAGCTCCTTCATAGCCTCCTCCCAGGTGAGAGACTGGGCGAAGGTCAGTCCCCAGATCTTGTCATTATGGAAGGTGACCTCTTCAGGAGTGCATTTGAGGCGTTCGGCAAGGTGTGTGGCGAGCAGTTCCTTGAAGTTCTTCGCTGCGATCACCACCGAGCTGCTGCCCATGATCGTCCCGCGGGTCGCAACGGTCGTCCCGCTGTCAGGATGGTGCTCGTGGAGGACCTCCGGTATCGGATCCTCTTGAGCTGGATACCCAGTTCCTCTGCAAGGACTATCATCATGACTGATTCTGAGCCCTGTCCGTTCTCATGGATACCGGTCTCAAGCAGGATGGATCCATCATACTGACCGTTGATGATCGCTGAACAGAAATCCATACCCTCTGCTCCGAGACTTGCGCCCCGATAGCTGATCGAGAGACCGATCCCGTAGAGCTCATCGGTCTCACTGACACCGTGTGAGCATCTGTCATACTTCTTACGGTAGCCGATCTCATGGACGGTGCTGTTCATGACCTCTTCCATACTGACCGTGTGCTGATCGAGGACCTGTCCGGTGACCGTGGAACTTCCCTGTTTGACCATATTGATCCTTCTGATCCCCAGCGGATGCACGTTCAGTCTCTGTGCGATCATGTCGATCAGCTGTTCTGTGGCAAAGTTCACCTGCGGAGAACCGAAGCCTCTCATGGCACCGGTAAAGACGTTATTGGTAGCTACGCCGTAGACATCGGCATGGACATGTTCGATGGAGTAGGGGCCGAAGCACTGAGCGGTAGATCTCCAGGTCACCCATGGGGTGACAGAGAGATAGGCTCCTGAGTCGGCATACATCTGCGTCTTGACTGCAAGGATCTGACCCTCACTGGTCACTCCTACCTTATAGTGCAGCTTATAGGGATGTCGTTTGTAGGACTCCCGCATCGACCACTCACGTGAGTAGGTCATCTTGACCGGGCGGCTCAGCAGGCGTGCCCCGAGGGCCGCACGTGCACAGACTATGGCGGCAGTATCATCTTTGCCGCCGAACCCGCCGCCTACGGCGATGGTATAGACTTCGATGTTCGAAAGGGGCTCTCCGAGCAGGGCCCCGGTGAATCTGCGGGTGCTGAACGGATGCTGCATGCTTCCGTAGATCTCTATCACCCCGTCATGTCTCGGGACACAGATGGCAGCTTCAGGCTCCATATAGCCCTGCTCGATGATCTGTGTCTCGAAATCCTCTTCGATGATCAGTTCACACTGGTCGAACATGGCTTCTGGATCCCCATGCCGCATCCGGTGGTGCACGACGATGTTCGAGTCTCCGTATGAGGGGACTACCCGTGCATAGGGTTTCAGCGCATCCTCTATCGTGAGGACCGGTTTGACCGGGTCCCCGTGCACGACGACCAGCGCCGATGCTTCCAATGCGATCGTTCGTGTCTCTGCGATGACCAGTGCCACGACATCACCCCAGGAGCGGATGGTGTCAGTGATCAGCATGGGGTAGTCCTGTTCGATCTGCCCGAAGCAGGTGGTTCCCGGTACATCCTTCGCTGTCAGTACGCGTATACAGCCAGGTACCTTCATCGCTTCGCTGGCGTCAACGACCACGTTGTTCGCTGCGATCAAATCGGAGTAGACCGGAACCATGTGCAGGGTCCCTGCAAAGGAGATATCGTCTGCATAGGCAGCTCTTCCTGTTACTTTCGCATATCCGTCGTTTCTGAACGTTTTTTCTGTTATCATATAGGTCCTCTTTGTTTGCAACATTTTACAACACATTGGGCATAAACTCAATCAATAAAACCAGTAGTGAAATCACTTACTAACCCGAATAGGAAAATTCCCAAAGGAACCACACATGAATAGTTCCCTTGGAGGTTTTGATGTGGTGTACTGGAAGGACGAGTAACAGGGATAGAGTATCTCTACAGGAGGCGTGGAGAGGAGGTCCCTTTGTTGGGTGGACCCGGCAAAAACTCCCTCTTCTACCAAAAACACTATGAACACCGTACCACTGAAGCGGCTACGATGCAAGAGACTGACCTTCCATCCTGGAACAAGGACAACGGAGCACTGGTATGTGGTACCTGCAGTGAACCACGACTGGGGAAAACGGTATACACTGGAGTGCTGACCACCAGCCATCCTCAAGCCGCAGAGGAACACCCTGGCACTGGTCGATCAAGTCTATCGGTCACCATTCGTACGACTGATCATGAGGGGAAGGCATATCTGTTTCCTGAAACTGAGGTGGAAGTCTATTTGACGAACCTGTATGAAGATCCTGATACAGTATTGGAGCTGTACCATGATCATGCTACCAGTGAGCAGTTTCATAGTGAACGGAAGACAGTTATGAACTGTGAGAGACTTCCTTCCTGAAAGCTGGCAGTGAATGCGATGCTGCTGCACATAGCGATGATCTCTTTTCAATACGCTGCGCTGTGTCGGGCAGGCAACTCGTACTCATGAGGGACTCCTGCCCTATCGGCACACAGGGAGCAGAAAGCACCTGCGAAAGGTGATCGATGATATCATCAGGATAGCAACCAAGGTCGTCACTCATGCCAGATCACTGTACTTGAAGATCTGGGAACATGGTCTCTGGTATCCACTGGTCAGCAAGTTATATCAACAGCTGTAAGACAGAACCTTCCATACACTCCCCGAACAAGTGCCCTGGAACATAGAATAGCTGTGTCCAATAGATACTCGCAGATACAAAACACGTATTTCACCTTGTAGTAACATTACTATTTCTGAGGATGTTCACGGAGGATCGCATAGACAGGACATATCACGGAAGACTCTTCGTGACCCATTCATGGTCACGAAGCCTCTGAAATCTTCATGTCTTCAATCCCTCCTCTTCTCGCTAAGAGGTTGGAATTTGCTTCTTGATCAGGCAACTGAGAAAAAGGAGTCAATCAAGTAAAACCAGCTGTGAGATCACTTATAACGATAAATTAATATCTTTTGCAACATATTGCGACTTATTCACTAGGGATATGAAAAAAACCATGGTAAAATCATAAAAACACAATCAGATTCTGGAGGCTTTTTATGGCTAAACATGCTTCAATGGAAGAGGTAAAGGACGAATTGATCTTCGCACTTGATGATCGTCCACCACTCGGCCAGACACTCGTAGCTGCACTGCAGCATATGGCTGCTATCTTCATCGGGATCATCACTCCCGCTATCGTCATCTCCGGAGCACTGGGAGTCGATCAGGGGATGAAGAGCTATCTCATCTCGATGTCCCTGCTTGTCTCAGGTATCGCAACCTTCATCCAGTGCAAGAAGTTCGGACCGGTAGGTTCCGGGCTGCTCTCTATCCAGGGGACCAGTTTCACCTTCCTCTCAACGGTCATCGGTATCGGTTTCTTCGTCAAATCGAGTGGTGGTTCAGATGAACAGATGATGGCTGCGATCTTCGGTACCATCATCATCGCATCACCTGTCGAGATGATCTTCAGCCGATTCGTCCCGTTCCTTCGAAGGATCATCACCCCTCTTGTCAGTGGTGTGGTAGTACTGCTGATCGGTTTCAACCTGATCAAAGTCGGTATCACCGATGCAGGCGGCGGGGCATGGCTTCTGGCGAACAAACCGGAGTTCTTCGGTGCGTCAGAGAATCTGATCCTTGCTGGTATCGTACTGATAGCTATCGTCATCTTCAACCGCAGCAAGAACAAATGGCTGCGAATGGGATCGATCTTCCTCGGTATGATGGTCGGGTATATCATCGCTGCCGTATTGGGTAAAGTCAATTTTGCAGCTATGGGAGATCTCGGTCTGATCACCGCTCCTATCCCACTGAAGTATGGATTCGCCATCGCGTGGCCGTATGTGATCCCCATGTGTCTGCTCTACCTGATCACGACCGTAGAGACCATGGGCGACCTGACAGCTACCAGCATGATCTCAGCACAGCCTGTCGAAGGCGAAGTGTACATGAAACGGATCTCCGGTGGTATCCTTGCAGATGGTATCAACTCACTGCTTGCCGGTGTCTTCAACAGTTTCCCCAACACCACCTTCAGTCAGAATAACGGGGTCATCCAGATGACCGGTGTGGCAAGCCGCTATGTCGGTATGTTCATCGCGGGACTGCTGGCGATCTTCGGTCTGTTCCCCATCGTCGGTGGTGTCTTCAGTGTGATCCCGAGCCCCGTGATCGGTGGAGCCATGATCGTCATGGCAGGAACCATCGCTGCAAGCGGTATCAGGATCATCGCAACCAGTACCATCAATCGACGCGGAGTCCTGATCATTGCGATCAGTCTCGGCCTTGGCATGGGTGTCGTTCTGGTTCCCCAGATCCTGACATCTTTCAACCCCTTCTTCACCGGCATGTTCGGCAGCCCGATCACCACTGGTGGTCTTTCAGCTATCTTCCTGAACATCGTACTCCCAAGAGATCTTGCCAGTAGAAAGATCACCAAAGATCCTGTAAAGGATGTCATGGGACAGGAAGAAGTCTAGACTTCACTTCTGGTCACCTGCGTATGAGGCCGCCTTTCAAGGCGGCCTCTGCTGTATCTGAAGAACTCCCGATGTGTCAGTAGAGCGTACCCGGACGTATGTGCAGCGCATTGAGGTCCCGCACTCCTGTCCCTTGTGGACGGCTTCACCGACGGTCCCCCCTTTGATCATGATCGACACATAGCCCGCCGTGAAGGCATCTCCCGATCCGATGGTGTTCACCGGTACGATCCGTTTGACCGGGGACTGGCGTATCTGACCATCTTCTACAAAGAGCGTCGGTCTGCTGCCGTGGGTCAGAACACATGCAGCACCATAGGTCCTGTTGATCTCAAGCATCTTTGCCTCCACGAGCATTCTGACCTGCTCATCATCCTCATGCTCTTTGATCGGCAGTTTGGGTAAGAAGGTCCCGGCGAACTCCACGAAGTTGGGATTGATGACATCAGGGCGGTACTGCATGGAATCAAGCAGGGTCTGTCCCCTGATGTCCAGTACCACTCGCTTGTGCTGCAGTTTTGCCTCTCGCACCATGGAGGGGTATAACCCGTCAGAGTATCCCGGAGCGATGGACCCTGAGATGACCATCGTGTCGATCTGCGGCAGCAGGCTCCTGAACCGCTCCATGACCAGCTCTTCAGTCCCCGGTGAGACCTCCTGAGGCTCCTCGACGATCTCAGTGGTGGTATGGGTCTCGGCATTGATGATGGTATAGCAGGTGCGTATCTCGCTGTCGCTGTCGACCCAGGAGATCTTCAGATTCGCCTTGGAATTCTCTTCGAGGAACTGATCGATGAATGATCCGCCCAGATGCGTGAGGTGCATGGCATCACAGCCGAGCTGGGTGAGGATTCGTGCGGTGTTCAGGCCTTTCCCTGCTACATCGTAGTAGTATTCGCTGCTGCGCAGGACCTCGTTCTCCCACAGATGCGGGACGACGAAGGTTCGTTGAAACGTCGGATTGAGACAGACTGCCAGAATAGTACCCATGAACGCACTCCTTGTAGTGATACGGTACGAAGATGTTCATATACTACCACACGGGCAGGTGTCTGTCATGTTCAAGAGGATCTGATGAGCGGCAAATCGGGTCAGCAGCGACCTGATCTCAGTCACTGATGGTGAAGTCGATGGTGATCCGGCGATCTTCGAGGGAGAGCTGTCGGTAGGTGACCCCTGTCTGATCGAACATGAGCTTGGAGGCCTTGACGATATCGGTATGGGCGTATTTATCAGAGAGGTAGACCACTTCCCTGATACCGGACTGGATGATGGCTTTAGCACATTCGTTGCAGGGAAAGAGGGCTACGTAGATAGTGCAGTCGGCCAGCTCACGGGAGATGCTGTTCAAGATCGCATTGAGCTCTGCATGGCAGACATACGGGTATTTGGTCTGGAGAAAATCACCTGACCTGTCCCAGGGGAGCACGTCATCATCACAGCCGATCGGGAATCCGTTGTATCCTACCCCGACGATCTTCTTCTGACTGTTCACGATGCAGGCACCGACCTGGGTGGAGGGATCCTGCTTCGCTTCGAGGAGAGGATCGCCACGCCCATGAAATATTCATCCCAGCTGATATAGTCCGATCGTTTCTTGATTCCCATGCTGTCCTCCCTGTCCTGATGCAGGAAGCATATCACGGGCAGGGTCATATGGCAACGATATTGCATGAAGGCGTGCCGTGAGGCCTCTTTCAACTCTCCTGGATACGAAAGAGGCCGCGGCAGGTTTCCCTGCTGCGGCCTCCATCTATATGAATCTGTCAGATCCTCCGCGTGCAGGATCCAGACAGAGCTGTGCGTTATCCGGCGATGACCGGAACGATCGCAAGCAAGACACCGGCAGCGACAGCAGAGCCGAGGACTCCGGCTACATTGGGTCCCATCGCATGCATGAGCAGGAAGTTATGCGGGTTGTCCTCCTGTCCGACCTTGTTGGCAACTCGTGCGGCCATGGGTACGGCAGAGACACCTGCAGCTCCGATCAATGGATTGATCGGATGATGTTTTGACATCTTGTTCATCAGCTTGGCAAGCAGCAGACCGGTTGCCGTCCCGATGGAGAAGGCCACGAGGCCGAGAGCGAGGATCCCGAGGGTCTCAGGTTTGAGGAACTTGTCAGCCTGCATCTTGGAACCGACCGAGAGGCCGAGGAAGATGGTGACGATGTTCATCAGTGCGTTCTGCATGGTATCAGAGAGTCTGTTGGTGACTCCGCACTCTTTGACCAGATTACCGAACATCAGGGCTCCGACCAGCGGGGTGGCTGAGGGGAGCAGGATGATACAGATGACCAGCACAGCGATCGGGAAGAGGATCTTCTCTACTTTGCTGACCGGTCTGAGCTGTTCCATCTTGATCATGCGTTCTTCCTTGGTAGTCAGTGCACGCATGATGGGGGGCTGGATGATCGGGACCAGCGCCATATAGGAGTAGGCGGCTACAGCGATCGGTCCGAGCAGATCCGGCGCAAGCCGGCTCGTCACATAGATCGCGGTAGGACCGTCTGCCCCGCCGATGATACCGATCGAAGCGGCATCGAAGAGGTTGAAGTCGATGAACGGGAAGTAGCTCAGTGCTAGCGCACCGAGCAGTGCACAGAAAATACCGAACTGTGCAGCGGCTCCGAGGAGCAGGGTCTTGGGGTTCGCGATGAGCGGACCGAAGTCCGTCATGGCCCCGACGCCCATGAAGATGAGCAGCGGGAAGAGTCCTGTCTCGACTCCCATCTCGTAGAGCAGTCCGATGAATCCGTTGACATCGGCGTTAGCGATCTCCGCTAACGGTATATTGGACAGGATGGCACCAAAGCCGATAGGAACGAGCAGCAGCGGTTCAAAACCCTTATTGATCGCAAGGTACAGGAGTGTCAATCCTACGAGGATCATAATGATCTGACCGCCAGTGAAGTTCATGAGGCCGGTGGACATCCAGAATTCATGTAGTGCGTATCCTAGATTCATATAATCTCCTTTACCCGATGACTACAAGAACATCACCGGCTTTCATCTGATCGCCCTGTGATATTTTGATCTCTCTGACGGTTCCGGCGCATGGTGCGAAGATCTCAGTCTCCATCTTCATGGCTTCCATCACCAGCAGTAAGTCACCGTCGGCGACTGTATCCCCGACGCCCTGTTCGATTCTCAGGATCAGTCCGGGCATAGGAGCCTTGACCTCGGTAGCGGGACCGGCAGCGGCTGCAGGTGCAGCAGCTGGTGCTGCTGATGCATCGATCCCCTCTTTGAGAGAGAAGTCGTAGGAGGTCCCGTTGACGATGGCTTTATCGCCTTCGAGTTTTACGGTGTAGGGCTTGTTGTTGACCGTGACCGTATAGCCCTCAGGTGCAGGACCGGCTGCAGAACCCTCTGATGCTTTTGCACTCTTATCGATCTTTCTCACGCCGACTCGTGCCTCGCCCTTGAGGAACTGGATACCTTTCTCTTTACATGCAGCGGCGATGAAGATGTTCTCATCAGTGACAGGCAGCTGTTCTTTCTCAAGCAGTGCCTTCGCGACGGGTATACCCTTCTTGGGGTCCTTGTCGTTGATGTCCACGACCAGCTCTTCAGTGGGCTTCAGTCCCAACTGCTCTTCAGCGATCTTGACGATCTCAGGATCCGGAGCGACCGGGGTCTTACCGAAGTATCCGAGTACCATCTTCCCGTAGCCTTCGGCGATCTTCTTCCAGGGTCCGAACATGACATTGTTGAAAGCCTGCTGGAAGTAGAACTGAGAGACCGGGGTGACCGATGTGCCGAATCCGCCTCGTTCTATGACCTCTCCCATGCCCATGGTGATCTCATGGAACCTGTCCATCAGATCATTGTCTCTGAGCATCTGGGTATTGGCAGTCAAAGCTCCTCCGGGGAGGGGGGAGAAGGGGATGAGGGGGTTGACCATGGTAGCCTCGGGCGGCAGGAAGTAGTCAGACATGCAGTCTTTGAACACTTCTTCTGCTTCCATGACCTTGTTGATGTCGATGCCCAGGTCATAATCGGTGCCCCGCAGAGCATGCCACATGGTGATGAGGTCAGGCTGACAGGTACCACCGGAGACCGGTGACATGGACAGGTCCACCTGAGATGCACCTGCTTCGATAGCGGACATGTACTGCTGGATCGAGATCCCTGCAGTCTCGTGACTGTGGAATACCAGATTCATATCTTTCCCGAGCAGTTTCCTGGCCCGTTTGATCGTATCGAACACGACTTTCGGTGTCGCGGTCCCTGAAGCGTCCTTGAAACAGACTGAATCGTAGGGGATGCCGGCTTCGAGGATCTTCTTCAGGACTCCCTCGTAGAAGTCAGCATCATGTGCACCTTTCGCTCCGGGGGGGAGGGCCATCATGGTCACGACGACCTCGTGTCGAAGTCCTGCATCATGGATACACTGTCCTGAGTAGATCAGGTTGTTGACGTCGTTGAGGGCATCAAAGTTCCTGATCGTGGAGATCCCATGCTTCTTGAACATCTTCGCATGAAGATTGATGATGTCTCGCGGCTGTGAGTCAAGTCCTACGACGTTCACTCCTCGTGCCAGAGTCTGAAGATCCGCATCAGGACCGGCGGTCCTTCTGAACTCATCCATCATCTCGAAAGCGTCTTCGTTCGAGTAGAAATAGAGTGACTGGAATCGTGCTCCGCCACCTGCTTCAAAATGCTTGATACCTGCAGCTGAGGCTGCTTCTACAGCAGGCATGAAGTCTTTTGTGAAGACTCGTGCTCCATAGACTGACTGAAAGCCGTCTCGGAATGCCGTGACCATAAAATTTACACGTTTTTTCATGAAAGCTCCTTGATCTTATTAACGTTTTGCGTGTGCTGCAGCAGCAGCGATCACTGCGGCGATCTCAGCATCCGCTGATCCGCCGACAATTCGTGGTGCAGCCGCTCGTACCGGAATCTCCTTCTCAGGGAAGAATCTGGTCACAACCGCAGAAAGAATCTTCGTTATGAAGACTAAGATTACTAGGAAGCTGAAAACGACAGCCATTCCTGTTACCATGAGGACTAAACCTTGTTCCATTAACGACACTGTGTGCTCCTTGCGACATATAGTCACGTCATATCTTCCTGAACTGCTTCGGGGTTGTTCAGAGAGATGTTAAACGTAAAATCGCTCAGACTAACTATACATTCATTGACTCAACCTTTCAAGGTGTATCAAATTGCTTTCCCGATAAAATCTATACGCATATACCGATGATGACCGATATCTGAACATGTTCAGGTATCGGTTCGCTGTAGTCTGTTGAAAGTTAGAGAAATCAAACATTTTCCTTACACGACTGACAGGAATTATTGACTATTACCATATTTCGTTCTACTGTTCCCCTATGGCAGCTCATACGACGGACTCGCGAAAGATCATGATCACCGGTCTGGCAAATTCAGGCAAGACACAGATCTTCAACAACCTTACCGGAGACTACAATGTGGTCGCCAACTACCCGATGACCACGCTCGAGCAGGCTGCAGGTTCCTTCACCTTCAGGGGGATGCTCTGGCAGCTGCTCGATACTCCCGGGATCAACACCCTGCAGGCGGAATCCTCAGAGGCTCTTGTCTTCAGGAGGTCCTTTATCAGGGAGCAGCCTGACATCATCCTCCAGTGCATCGATGCGAACAGACTGCGTCAGTCCCTTCGTCTTACTGCCGAGCTGCTTGAGCTCGGGCTGCCGATGGTGCTCAGTCTCAATGTCATCGATGAGACAGCGAAGAGAGGGGTCCGTATCGACCTGATATGCTCTCCAGGCTGCTGGGACTCCCGGTAGTGGAGACGGTCGCGAGTGAGGGGTTGGGGATGTATGACCTCAAGGAGGCCTTCCTGCACGCTGAGATCTCGCGTTCTCCCTTCCTCTACAGCGGTGAGGTGAAGGATGTCGTCGATGCGCTGGAAGCACATATCCCTCTGTCTCTGCCCTATCGTCACAAGATAGCAGTACTGTCGCTGATGGATGATCCTCAGCTGCTGCTCTCCCTGCCGGGAAGCTCCTGAGATCTATGGACTGACTGCTGATCAGGTTGCAGACCTACAGCAGCACCGCAGGGAGCTGCTTGCCTCGTACAAGGGTGATATCCGCATGCGCATGTCACGTCAGATGGCGCAGTGGACCGACAAGACCTATGACCGGGTAGTGACCAAGACCCCCGTCCCCTCGGGCGGGGAGATGGCTTCCCGGCTGGCTTACTACAGCAGACATCCTGTATTTGGATTCCTCTTTCTGCTTGTCTTCCTTGCTGTCTCCTATCTGGGGTCGTGGTCTTCGCCGGCTGGGCAGCCGGCCTCCTGGAATCCAATATCACCGAACCGATAGTCCACTATCTGGCCGGTATGATCGACAGTCCGCTCCTGTCTGATTTTCTCATCGGCGATTTCGGTATCCTGACTCTCGGGCTGTTCAATGCGATCTGTACGATCCTGCCGATTCTTTCGGTGTTCTTCTTCCTGTTCGGGTTCCTGGAAGATGTCGGGTATCTGCCGAATCTCTCAGTGCTCCTGCGCCGCTCGTTCACCAAGATCGGTCTGTCAGGCAGGGCGGTCATGCCGATCATCCTGGGATTCGGCTGCAAGACCATGGCTACCCTGACCACACGAAGTCTACAATCACGGAAGGAGCGGCTGATCGCCATCTATCTGATCGCCTTCGCCATTCCCTGTTCCGCACAGCTGGCCCTGAACATCGCGATCCTCGGTAGAGCAGGGGTCGTGCCGTTCATCATCGCTGTGGTCTTTCTGGTGATCGTGGAGATCCTTGCCGGGAAGATCCTCAATGCCATGATCACCGATGACGGCAGCAGGTTCTTCGTGCAGGAACTGCCTCCCTTCAGAGCCCCTGTCTTCAAAGCAGTGCTGAAGAAGACCGGTTACCGACTGCTGTGGTTCCTCAAAGAGGCCATACCGGTCTTCATCTTCGCTGCGGCAGTCATCTTCTTCATCGATCTTATCGGAGTGCTCGATATCCTCAAGCAGTTTCTCAGGCCCATGGTCGTCACCTGGCTTGGATTGCCCATCGAGATGGTTGAGGCTCTCATCCTGCTGATCGCCAGGGAAGAGGCTGCAGCCGGCTTGATCCTGCGATTGTCTGATCAGGGAAAGCTCAATGCGATCCAGAGTATCATCGCTGTGGTGGTCACGACCATGTTCGTCCCCTGCTTTGCGAATATCGTGGCGATGTTCAAAGAGGCAGGGGCGAAGGCTGGGATCATCATGCTGATCGGTATCAATATTTCGACCGTGCTGCTCGCCGGCATGCTGAACTGGGCATTGCTGGGAGCGCAGCAGCTGCTGCAGTAGGAGGAACAGATGGGTACCAGAGAACCGCACATGCAGGATGAATATATCGAAGCGATGTGGATGCTCAGGGAGCGGGGATCCCGTGATCTCTCATCTCTGAAGGACTACTTCAAGGATACCTATGACCAGAGTGTCACTGATGCCCTCATCAAGGACGGCTATGCGGTCTATGATGCATCTTCTGATCTGCTGGTCTACACTCCCAGGGGAGAGGAGAAGGGCCGGTTGCTGATCCGTGCCCATCGCCTTGCCGAGCGGCTGCTGTTCGATGTCCTGCATATCGAAGACTATGAACTTGCCGCCTGTGAGTTCGAACATATCCTGGATACTGATCTCATTGACAGTATCTGCACACTGCTCGGCCACCCGAGAAGATGTCCCGACGGTCTGCCAATCCCCGAAGGGGAGTGCTGCAGGTCAGAGCAGAAGACCATACGCAGTCCTTCGGTCTCGGTCCTGGAACTCAAGCCGGAAGACACTGCCCGGGTGGTGGCGGTGAATGCGGAAGCAGACCATCAGCTTCATCTGCTGGATCTGCTGCAGATCCGTCCCGGTGCCATCATCCGGCTCCATCAGCGCTCTCCCTCCATCGTGATCGAATGTGATGGATCCAATATTGCCCTCGATGAAGAGGTCGCCTCCTCGATCTACGTCTGGAAGATGAATCCGACAGAAGCGAACGGCCTGATGGCAAGAGGTCGTCATCGTCGTGACCGGCACAGCAAGCACAAGGATCGGGCGTACGACTGCGGACCTCAAGGGGTACACCATGGTGACAGGAAGCCGCGGGGCAGGCGGTTCTGGAGATCTGAAGGTCGTGACGGGACAGAGCGCTGATGGCAGACAGGACGTGGTGGTATCATGCGTAGGAAGGACCATAAGGAGATCACTGCCGCCGCACTGGAGTTCCAGTATCCTGCTGCAAGCCGTTCACTGCTGAACAGGGTCGCTCATGCTGTCCAGCGTGCAGAACGCCTGGTCAGACGGTCCGGGCATCCTGAACGCCATGCCCTTCGTGTCCCGTTCGCCGATATGCAGGATTCGCTGGATCTTATCAGGCTCCACTATCAGGAACTGCTGCTGCGGCTTGCCGATGCCGATGCACATCATCAGCTGCAGCGGATGGAGCGCTGTTTCGGTCAGTGTCTGCACCTGCTTCAGGATCTTGCCCTGTACAGTGATCTGTATAGCTATGACGATACTGAGCGCAGGGCGATCATCTCCGATATCATCGCAGGATACCCTCTGAAGGTCTCCCTGCAGATCTATGCAGCACCTGAACACTCGCTGATACCGCGTGTCGCTGACCCGTATACGATTCCTGATCCTTTCAGCCGTGAGCGGCAGGAGGCGGTCACAGCGATTGCTGTGGAACTCTCCCGTGCGTTCATAGCGAAACACAGTCCTATCATCGATACGATCCTCTCAGGGCAGTCAGGTCTTTAGTTCATTTCATAATACAAATTGACTTATATTTTGTGTTATCATATAATTCAGAGTGTTGAAATATGATTTTCAAGCACATCAGTAGTTATTAATGAGGAGTGCATTCATGAAGAGAACCGGATTATTGATACTCACTGTTCTTTTGGCATTGGCGCTTGGCTTTACCGGCTGTTCAAAAGCAGAAGAACCGGCAGCACAGGCAGCACCAGCAGAAAAGGCGGATACCGCAGCACCAGCTGCTGAAGCAGAAAAGGCCCCGGCAGCACCAGCTGCTGTCGCTGCGACGAGGATGCGTTCAAGGTTGCATTCATCTATATCGGACCTCCAGGAGACCTGGGTTGGACCTATATGCATGATGTAGGACGTCTGGAGATGGAAGCAGCTCTGGGCTCTGCAGTCGAGACCACCTACATCGAGAGTGTGGAAGAGGGACCTGACAGTGCAAGGATCATGGGACAGTATGCACGTAAAGGCTATGATATGATCTTTGCGACATCCTTCGGATACATGGATTATGCCCTTGATACCGCACTTGAGAATCCTGATGTGCTCGTCGAGCATTGTTCAGGGTATAAGACAGCAGATAACATGTCGACCTATTTCGGCAGGATCTACCAGCGAGATACCTCTCCGGTATCGTAGCAGGTTCCATGACCGAGAGTGATATCATCGGATATGTTGCTGCATTCCCCATCCCGGAAGTCATTCGTGGGATCAATGCGTTCACCTCGGGCTCAGCTGGTCAATCCTGATGTAGAGGTGAAAGTCGTCTGGACCAACACCTGGTATGATCCGGTCGCTGAGCGAGAGGCTGCAGTAGCGCTTCTCGATTCAGGTGCTGATGTACTTGCTCAGCATCAGGATACGACCGAACCTCCCAAGGCAGCAAAAGAAGCCGGTGCCTACAGTATCGGGTACGATGCTGATATGAGGAAGTTCGTGGGTGACACGGTCCTGTGTTCGCCGATGTGGAACTGGGGTCCCTACTATACTGACACCATCTCTGCTGCCATGGACGGGAGCTGGGAAAGTCATCAGTTCTGGGGCGGTCTGACCGAACATGTGGTGAAGCTCTCAGAGCTCAGCCCTCTGGTGCCTGCAGATGTGGCTTCAGATGTGGAAGACATGCAGATGATGATCGAATCAGGATCCTGGGATGTGTTCACCGGTCCTATCTATGATCAGGCAGGGTCTCTGGTCGTCAAAGACGGCGAGGTCATGAGTGATGGGGATATGCTTTCGATGAACTTCTTCGTGAAGGGTGTCTCAGGCAGTCTGAACTAGTCACAGCTATACCTGGCAATGATACAGGCGGACGAAAGTCCGCCTGTTTTGCCATGAGTCCCAAACTTCAACAGTGAGAGAGACATCAGATGGAAACACGTTCAGATACCACGATCCTGAAGATGGAAGGGATCACCAAGCGATTCCCCGGGGTCACTGCCAATGAGTCGGTCGATCTTGAGCTGCATGCCGGTGAGGTCCTGGCCCTGCTCGGTGAGAACGGCGCAGGGAAGAGTACCCTCATGAATGTCCTTGCAGGACTCTACCGTCCCGATGAGGGATCGATCCATATCAGGGGAGAGCGGGTCGCCATCCACTCCCCGCAGGATTCCATGCGCCTGGGGATCGGTATGATCCATCAGGAGTTCATGCTCGTGCAGACCATGACTGTCGCTGAGAACATCATCCTCGGCATGAAAGACCTCCCGTTCACCCCGCCCATGGCAGAGATACGATCGCGTATCAAAGCACTCTCAGACCGTTACAGTCTGAAAGTCGATCCTGACCGATATATCTATGAGTTGAGTGTCGGTGAACAGCAGCGGGTCGAGATCCTCAAACTGGTATACCGGGGAGCAGAAGTGCTCATTCTCGACGAACCGACTGCAGTCCTGACACCGCAGGAGTCACGTGATCTCAACGGTATCATCAAGACGATGCTCGCTGAAGGGAAGTCAGCGATCTTCATCACCCATAAGATGGACGAGGTACTCTCGTTCTCACATCGGGTACAGGTACTGCGGGGCGGTAAGACCGTCGCCGCCTGCAGCACTGCCGGTACGACTCCCAAAGACCTTGCGACCATGATGGTAGGCAGGGATGTCCTGTTCCAGCTCGATAAGGGAGTCTGGGACCCTGGGACTGAACGGCTGGTTCTCGATCATGTAGTAGTAAAAGACCCTTCGGGCAGGGTATTGCTCAAGGATGTGAGCCTATCGGTCCGGGAAGGAGAGATCCTGGGTATCGCCGGAGTGGCCGGCAATGGTCAGCAGGAACTTGCAGAGGTCATCACCGGTCTGCATCAGGCCGCATCCGGGAGTATCACGCTCGATGGCAGGGATATGACCAATCGGCAGCCGATCCAGATGATCCGTGCCGGTATGAGTCACATACCTGCTGACCGTGGCGTGATGGGAGTCGTCGGTGATATGAGCGTCGCCGATAATCTGATCATGAAGCGCTACCGGCAGGAACCGATCACCGGCAGGAACGGGGTCATGCATATCCGCAGGATCCTCGGGTTTGCCCGAACGATGATCTCTTCTTTCAAGATAGCCACCCCGAAGCCGGAGACACAGGTGAAATTCCTCTCCGGGGGAAATATTCAGAAGACCATTCTGGCTCGTGAGATCGACTCCTGTAACGGAGTGCTCATAGCCGTCTATCCTTCACGCGGTCTTGACATCGGAGCGACCGAGGCAGTTCGGAAGAACATCATCGCACAGCGGGACAGCAGAGCTGCCGTGCTGCTGGTCTCAGAGGAGCTCGATGAGCTGATCTCCGTGGCCGACAGGATCGCCGTGATGTTCGAAGGCGAGGTGATGGGCATCGTGGATGCCGCATCGACGAACAAGGAAGAACTGGGTCTGATGATGGCAGGAATGAAGGGAGGAGCCGTATGAGAATCGTGCTGGAAAAACGTGAGGCACGCTCGCGTGCCGTGACGGTACTCGTACCGGTCATCTCCTTTGTCATCTCGCTGCTTCTCGGCTCGATCGTGCTCGGTCTCTCAGGAGCGAATCCGCTGATGACCTATCTGTACATGTTCCAGGGGGCCTTCGGGACCTGGATCGATTTCACAGAGACGCTGGTCAAAGCCATCCCGTTGATCCTGACCGGTCTTGGAGTGGCCCTGGCCTTCCGTCTGAGATTCTGGAACATCGGGGCTGAGGGACAGTTCATCTGGGGAGCGATCGGTACCACCTGGGTGGTGATCTTCTGGAAGTTCGTACCCCTGTCGCTGCTGCTGCCCGTGGGGCTGCTCATGGGTATGATCGCCGGTGCCATGTGGGCTGGTGTGCCGGCTCTGCTGAAAGCACAGTGGGGTGTCGATGAGACCCTTACCACCCTGATGCTCAACTACGTTGCCATCCTCTTCGCTGAGTATCTCTACTATGGTCCCTGGAGAGATCCTGCCGGATACGGATTCCCCGGGACCGAGCGATTCCCTCAGGAATCGTGGCTGCCAAGATTCGCAGGACGTGCTCACTATGGGCTGTTCATAGCCCTGGCACTTGCGGTGATCCTCTGGTTCGTGCTCTCAAAGACGCGATGGGGCTTCGAGATCAAGATGATCGGCAAGAATCCTCGTGCAGCCACCTGTCTGGGAGTACAGATCAAACGGAACATCATCATCACCCTGTTGATCTCCGGAGCTCTTGCAGGTCTTGCCGGAGCGACCGAGGTCACCGGGATCTCCCATAGACTGCAGAAAGGCATCAACATGGGGTACGGGTATACCGCGATCATCATCGCATGGATGGCACAGCTCAATCCGCTGGCGAGTGTGTTCGTCGCTGTCCTGATGGCCGGCCTGCTGGTAGGAGGGGACCAGATCCAGATGATGATGGGTCTTCCCTCATCGATGGGTCTGGTGATCCAGGGGTTGCTGCTCTTCCCGCTGCTGGCGGGATCTGTCTTTGCAGATTATCGTCTGAAACTCATACGTACGGTGGAGGTGTAGCATGCTGTTGATCACAACGATCCTTACGGTGACCATAAGTGCGGGAACTTCTCTTCTCTATGCGACGATCGGTGAGATCTATACCGAACGCGCAGGGATCCTGAATCTGGGAGTCGAGGGGATGATGATGATGGGCGCCCTCACTGCCTTCGTCGTATCGTTCTATACCGGCAGTCTCTTTGCGGCGATGCTCCTTGCCATGGTAGTAGGCGGCACGCTTGCCCTGATCCATGCATTTCTCTCGATCAGCATGAGGGCCAACCAGGTCGTCAGCGGATTGAGTATCACGATCTTCGGGACCGGTCTGGCGAGTTATCTTGGACAGCGGCTGGGACCTGAATCGAACGGCTTCAATCTCGCCGGCATGAGTGCAGCCAATTTCCCCAGGATCTCGATCCCGTTCCTGTCTGAGATCCCCATCCTCGCTGCGTTCTTCAAGCAGGATGTCCTGACCTATCTGCTGTTCCTGATCGTACCGCTCTCCTGGTTCTATCTCTACAGGACCCGGCACGGGTTGTCCCTGCGGTCGGTCGGGGAGAATCCCCGTACCGCATCAGCTATGGGGATCAGTGTCGCAGGGGTGCGATACCTCTATACGGTCATCGGCGGTATGCTTGTCGGTCTCGGCGGAGCACATCTGACCCTGGCGTACACACCGGGCTGGTCTGAGAACGTGACCGGCGGTCGTGGATGGATCGTCATAGCACTGGTGATCTTTGCCGGATGGAACCCCTCAAGGGCGATCTTCGGCGCGATCCTGTTCGGCGGGATCAATGCCATCCAGTTCAGGCTGCAGGCATCAGGGACCGTGATCCCTGCATCCTTTTTGAATATGGCTCCCTATCTGATGACCGTGATCGTCCTTGCCGGGATGACTATCGCCGGAAGGAAGAAGAAGGGCAAGTTCTCGGCCCCGTCAGCACTGGGGACGGCCTTCTCCATAGAGGATAAATGATGGGTGTGACCAGAAGAGCGTGGATACCGTACCGCGGCACAGCGGTACGGTATCATCCCCTGGATCGGGTGACTTCTCAGGAAGGAGATCCCGAATGGTCAACGGTATACACCTCTTTCTGCAAGTACCGTAAAACGACAGGAGTGTACGATGAGTGAGCAGGTAGAGATGATGCTCTGTACGGAAGGACTGTATCAGCAGGCGGTAGCGGTACTGAATGACGGGTTCCTGCCGAAATTCAGGAGGATGCATCCTGATGAACAGATCCGTCGTTCGTTCGTCGATGATTTTGGTCTGATAGCCCTCGGGGAGTCTTCTTCCGACTATATTGCGACTGATGGTCAGAGGGTCCTGGGTGTCCTCCTGCTCAAAGAGGCAGGTGGCCCGAAACATCTACCGAACCGTTCGACGGGTGAACTGGTCAGGCGCTATGGGATCTCAGGCGTGATCAAGGCGATGATCCTGGGGCTGCTGGTCGCTCATACCCCCGATCAGGATGAGTTGTATATTGACAGTATCGCTGTCAGTGATGATGCACGGGGCATGGGGGTCGGTACGACGATGCTGGGCTTCGCTCAGGAACTGGCTGTGAAGCACGGCTGCAGACGTCTGACCCTGCAGGTCATGGTCGAGAACCCTCGGGCTCAGAGGCTCTATGAACGTTTCGGATTCACCGTCACCCATACCGTCAGATCTCTCTGGCTCAGATGGCTCACTGGCTACAGCGGCGCCCACTACATGGAAAGCAGCTCTCCTCGGATGACCTGCGATAAGCAGGCTCACCTGCCTCGTTCCTGTACACAACCAGTGTCCTTATCCGAGAACTATTCTGTATCACTGTCTCTGATTCTGTCAGGTCCATGGGTATGTCTATTCTCCTGTGCTGCTATCGGGCTGCGATCCTCTCAGCCCGATAGATGAGCTACTGTGGTCTCTGCAGGGATATAGTGGTCACTGCACGAAGTCCCAGTGCTCCCCGTCAAGCAGCACCATGCCGGACTGGATCTCTATTTCCTGAGGGGCTGAACCCTTTGCCGTATAGACCCCGATGAACGCACCGCCTGCATAGCTTCCTGTGAACGCCCCCCCGCCCGGGAGCCTGAGAGAGAAGCTGCTGCCCTCGTGCAGATCCTTCATAGCTATGGAGAACTCATCTCCTATGAGAGCTCGTGATGACCCTTTCTTCTGCTTCAGGTTGAACTCTCCCTCCTCATAGCGGACACTGAAGTTCTCGATCCAGCTGGTATAGAAGATCTGGAAAGTCCCGGTGTACCGTTTGGTGTTACCGCCGGCGTTCTGCTCCTCCAGGTCGAAACGGGTATGACGGAAGGGGGTACTCTCAAGCGTATTCGAGTAGCTCTTATCTTCTTGCACATAGCGCATGACGGTCGCATTGCCCTGGGTGACTGGATCGATGGTGATCTCCTGCACATAGTAGTGCCAGGGGGGATCTCCCAGATAGGAGTGGGCTGTGACGGACCTGATCAGTCGTGATCCCAGAGTGCCATCATCGTACTCGGCACGAGAACGGGTGACCGTACGGTAGTAGTGATCTGAGGCATCCGACTGCTGCAGCAGGTAGGAGAGCCCCATCCTGGTGTTCTGGTCATCAGACTCCGCATAGTAGTTCATGACCTCATAATCGTAGGGATTGCTGCCAGAAGAGGGGACCACTCCTGTCCCATGGGTCTGCACATAGTACGAACCTCCTGCCAGACTGAGCTCCGGTTCCTGTAATTCTGTTTCAGCATGATCGAGGGTAGGTGTCTGGTCCCATGCGCTGGTGATATCAAAGGTGTAGCTTTCGATATGCTCCTGCGTGAGTTCCGGGATGGCTATATCATAGACTTCTCCCTCGTACCCGATGGCCCTGACCTCTTTGGAGAGGACCGACCCGTCGTAGTAGTGGGATTCGAGGGCGAGAAAGCCGAAGCCCTTAGCAGGGTCAGTGCTGTTGAGTACGTTCCAGCCGGTATCTTCGGCATCCACGTAGTAGGACTCGAACTCATACTCATGATAGAGGTTGGACCGGTCGTAGACCCACAGATCTATCTGGTAGGCGTCCTGACCACCGACGGTTGCTGGGACCATCGTGAAATAGGCCTCTTTGTCCGGGTCCCCGTAGAAGTTGCTGATCAGCTGATTGCTCGTCGGGCTCTGCTTCTGAGGGATGTAGGCCTTGTTCTCGGTGGAGGCTTTATACTCGGTATAGATAGCTCTCGGGATCTTCGTTCCTCCTGCGAGGATACTATAGATGTCATCGGCATCTCCGGTATCTTCTCCCACATTGATCGTCCGGCTGCTTACTGCAGTGTCCTCGGTATCTTCCTCGGTCGCTACCAGATTGATGAAGGCGTTCACCCCGGTGTTGAGGGCTAAGAGGGTGTTCAGGTCCTGATCACTGCCTGTTCCCACCCCGAAGCTGCAGGAACTGAAGAGCCCTGCTGAAAGCAGCAGGATCGCCATGGGTCTGATGATTCGTGTACTGGTACTTTTTGTATTGGACATGTGTACTGACTCCTCCCTGTTGGTTCTACATGTATATGACTAGTATACTTATATATAGAGTGGATGTCATGTGAAATCTTCTCTCACCTGCTGATACTGCCTTATCCTGTGGAGCTGAGGATGTTCCGTTCGAAGAGGAAGGTACTGCAGCTGTGATCGGCTGAAGCAGCTGCAGGTATGCAGGCGCCGGTGGGGAGGCTCCTCTGTTCTCAGGGGGTCCGTTTTCTGAATCGTGTGAGCAGCTGATCGATCCGCCGTTTTGCAGGGGCTGCGACCGTGCGGGGGGCTTCCTGGATTCCCAGTGCCGCATGTATGGTCTTCTTGTCCATCTGCAGCTTGAGCTGCGTGATGCGTTCAAGGGTCAGCTGCCTGCTTCTGGCGGTTATGTGTGCGGCCCTGCGGGTCCGCATCTCCTGCTGACTCTCCTTTCTGAAGAGTTCCGTGAGGGTCTTCTCCAGCAGATCATCTATATCCTGCAGGAACGTACCCCGTTTGATGTAGTATGCCAGTATATAGGAAGTCGAGGTCATGATGATGATCCCCCTGAATGCCCTGTCTACCGTATCCTGGTACATATTCCAGCGCCAGTTGAACAGGAACCGCTCCTTGGCCTTCTCCAGGAACATCCTCATCAGTCCGAACACCCCGATGAAGATGATACTCAGCTGCGGGATCGAAACGGCACGGTCGATCATCTGGGAGATCTCAGCTACGAGGATGACGATCAGGAAGGTGATCAAGATCTCTGCAAGCGATATCAGAACGGTAGCAGACCTGAAGGCACGTGTCGAGGTCCTGGTCCTGTGGATCATGTCTGTCAGATGATCCTCTATCACAGAGAACTTCTTCATGATCGTCTGCTGCTGTTCCTTGTTCCGGTGGCTTCCTGCGTGTGAGAGGATCTTCTCCTTCACCTGATCGGTGAAGACCTTGGAGACCTCCTGCTGCAGGCGGCTGTTGGCATAGGAGAATGCCCAGAGGACATTGTACCGTTCTCGGTGCTGACTGAGCTGTATGAGTTCCTCATAATCATGTTCGATGGCAGCAAGTGAGTGTTCGAACGGCGCGATCACTTTGGCCTTCTCAAGTGAGGGGTCGAACAGGTCTATCAGCGATTCCGCCTGTGCCCTCATGGTCAGATCTATCATAGGTCCCATCATATCGCAGAACCTCCTGCAGTACAATGTGCCTGGAACAGACTTCGTATGACACCTGTTGGTGAGTCTTTGGTCATATGCATGTGAGCGGCCGATCGGTTGACCCACTTTTTACTTGTCAAAAGAGAGAAAACTGTAATAATGGTTGCATGAGTACGATTACAACGACTACAGCCGGCATGGCCGGTGAGATTTTCCCCAAGAAAGAGATCCGGTACTGTCCGGTATGCGGTTCGCAGGGGTTCATGCCGCTGCGCTCCTCTGAGACTTCCGGGGAGACCTCTTTCATACGGAAGTACCACTGCGCCGTATGCGGCTTCGAGTTCTTCATGAATGCCGCTGCCAGTACCATGGCCCTGATCATCAAAGATGATCAGCAGGTCCTGATGATCAGACGGGCAAGGGACCCGGCCAGAGGGTCTCTCGACCTTCCCGGAGGGTTCGTGGACCTCGGCGAGAGTGCTGAGCATGCGATGATCAGAGAGGTCTATGAGGAGACGAACCTGAGTGTGACCTCCCATATACTCTATCCCAGGACCTTCTGTAATGAGTACCTCTACGGCGGAGTACTCTACCACACGCTGGATCTGGTCTATATCTGTGAAGTCGATGACTGGACGAACCTCAGGAGTAATGATCCTGAGGAGGGGAGTATAGAACTGGTTCGGCTGGATGAACTGACACCGCAGCAGGTAGGGCTCACCTCGGTGAGGCGTTTTATCACCGAGTATCTTGAGACCCGCAGCAGGACGACATCCGGTTAGATGAGGGCGACGAAGATCGGGAAGACCAGAGGGGTAAGGATCGTTGAGATGATGATCGCACTGACCATCAGTTCCTTATCCATCGGGTAGCGGTCGCTCAAGGCGAAGTTGGTGATCGCAAGCGGCATCGATGCTTCCAGGATGGCAATGTCGAACGTGTGATCCAGCGGGAAGATCCAGCGGATCAGGAGGAACACCAGCGGGAAGATAGCCATCTTGGTGACGAGGATCACCGTCAGCGGTCCGAACAGTTTCCTCACATTGATCTTTCTATGCATGAAGATACCCAGACCGATGAGCACGACCGGAGAAGCTGCAGCCTTGATCATATCGACGGTCCTGATCACCAGAGGGGGAGTGTGAGTCCCGTGATCACCACGACAAGACCGGCAACAGCAGCAATCAGCAGCGGACTGGTGGCTATATAGCGGAAGATCTCGGAGACATGCTTATCTTCACCGCTGAGCGATTCCAGCAGGAACAGACCGAGGGTGAAGGTGCAGATACTGTAGGCAGCGACGATCAGGCCGATCGTCGCACCGGAAGCGGGAAAGAGTGCCAGGATCAGGGGGAACCCGAGGTAGCCGGTATTGGCATTGTATCCGCCGAGGAAGTAGGTGATACCGCGATCAGTCGGGACCCTGCTTACCTTGATCAGCAGATACAGCAGGAGCATGAAGCCATACAGGAGTGCTATGGTCGTGAAGAACGTCGGTATCTGCTCTCTGAGTACCGAGCTGTCCACCGAAATGAGACTCCCGAAGATCAGGAAGGGGAACCCGGCATACAGTCCGAACTTGTTCAGGATCCGGACCCATGAGTCATCAGCGATGTGTACGACGCTCAGCAGGAATCCGAAGGCGATGATGATGAAGACTGGCAGGATCTGACTGATCATAGTCCCTCCCTGAAATATAATAGCCACAAATATAGATAATATTCCCAGCTCTGTACAGGTTCAGGCTCCTCACGAACAGGGATTCTGACTGATTCTGCAGAATCTCAGAATATTGTGCTTGACAGATATGGGGGTATATCGTTATTATTTTATTGGTTGCTATTAGCAACTATATACGGAGGCTGGCATGATCGATACGATTCTTGAATTGAAGAGCCGGTGCGGGTTTGCAGAGGAGATAGGCAGAGCCTATGGATTCACTGCTCAGGATGTGAACTTCATGATGAAGATCGCACAACACCCGGACAGCACCTTAAAAGAGCTTGCAGAATATAATGGTCTGTCGATCTCCCGGGCGAGCAGGATCGTCTCCCGTCTGAAGGGCAGGGGCTTTGTCGCTGTGGTCCCTGATGAGCAGGACCGCAGGGCTGTACGGCATACCCTCTCTGAGAAAGGTGTCATCTGTTATGATGATATCGTACGGGAGAAGGCGGCCTGTGAGGCCCGTCTTCGCAACAGTCTCACGGATGAACAGGAACGACTGATACGGCAGGGCCTGGACCTGCTGCTTGAAATAATCTAAAGAGGGAAACAATGGATACACAAATCACGAGTGCGATCAATGTGCGGTACTCCGAACTCGCCGAGAGCAGCTGCTGCCTCTCCTGTGGCGGGGCTATCAATCACAGCAAGGCTTCAGCAGGAGAAGTCTGTGTGGATCTCGGAAGCGGCAGAGGACATGATGTGCTGCGACTGGCAGAGTCCGTGGGGCCTGAGGGCTTCGTCTATGGGGTCGATATATCAGACGGCATGCTGCAGAAGGCGCAGAAGAATGCGCAGAAGCTGGAGGTGACCAACGTAGAGTTCAGGAAGTCCGATCTGGAGCAGCTGCCGTTGGACAGTGATTCTGTGAACCTGCTCATATCGAACTGCACGATCAATCATGCGAAGGATAAGCAGCAGGTCTGGAATGAAGTATATCGGGTGCTGCTTGATGGCGGAAGATTCGTCGTGAGTGATATCTACTCCCTGCAGCCGGTACCGGACGAGTACCGTGATGATCCTGTGGCAGTCGCAGAATGCTGGGCAGGATCGGTGACCAGGGATGTGTATGCCGCTCAACTCGAACAGGCAGGGTTCACCGATGTGACCATCCTCGAAGAGAGCGATGCATATGAAAAAGGCGCAATTGAGGTTGTCAGCTGGACGATCCTCGGGTACAAGAACCCGAAAGTCTGCAGCTGTGACTCAAAGAGTACATAGGAGGATCTTTTCATGAAAAGTCTTATCAGAAAGAAACCTGCTACCAAGCAGGTCGTGGCACAGTGCTGTGCCAAGAACTCGAAAGTGGTAGCCGGCTGCCACGACTAAGTCTCTACGGCAGGTGAGCTCTCTGAGAGAGCCCGCCTGCCGGTACGGGCAAGGAAGGAATGATACACGATGGAACAGTCCAGACATAATATCATAGGGAAGATCAAGGGTTCAGATGAATATTTCATCATCAACCCCTGACCAAAGAAGCAGATATCATCAGTGAAGCTTTTGCAGAAGACCTCAAGAAGGGGATCTATGAGGATCCCGATGAGCTCCATGCGAAGGGGTACCTCACCGAGCCGGAAGAGGAGAAGAGGCGCTACCGTCATGCATACCTTGATTTCATCGATGCACGTGATACCGATGAGGTTCAGCTGTTCTATGTGCCGACCTATGCCTGCAACTTCTCCTGTTCCTACTGTTATCAGGAGGGCTACGATCATCAGTCGATCGATCACACCCCGGAGGTCATCGATGCCTTCTTTGCCTATATCGACCGCGAGTTCGCAGGCAGGGATAAGTACATCACCATCTTCGGCGGAGAACCGCTGCTGACGAACGCGAACGCACAGGCCAATATCGAATACCTCATCGCTCAGGCGACGGCACGGTCTCTCGGACTGGCCTTCGTGACCAATGGGTACCATCTGGAACACTATATCCCCCTGTTCGAGGGAGCCTTCATCAAAGAGGTGCAGGTCACCATGGATGGGGTCGCAGCGGTGCATGACCACCGGCGGATGCTCAAAGGCGGAGCAGGGAGCTTCCAGCAGATCGTACGAGGGGTCGATGCCGCTCTCGAGGCCGGGATACCGATCAACCTGAGAGTGGTGCTTGACCGTGACAACATGCCTCACCTGGCTGAGCTTGCAGACTTTGCCATCGAGAAAGGTTGGACGGACCATCCGCTGTTCAAGACCCAGCTGGGAAGGAACTATGAGCTGCACGTATGTCAGGCCGAGCAGTCACGACTTTATGACCGGGTCAGCATGTATGAGGAGCTCTATGCGATCATCCAGGAGCACCCTTCACTGTTGAAGTTCCACCGGCCTGCATACTCTCTATCGAAGTTCCTCTTCGAACAGGGGGAGCTGCCTGACCCGCTGTTCGACTCATGCCCGGCCTGCAAGACCGAATGGGCCTTCGACTATACCGGGGGGATCTACTCCTGTACCGCGACCGTGGGAAAGAGTGATGAACAGCTCGGGACCTTCTATCCCGAGGTGACCCGGAAAGAGCAGATCATCGCACAGTGGGAGGATCGTGATGTGACCACCATCCCCGAATGTGCGGGCTGCTCACTGCAGCTTGCCTGCGGAGGCGGCTGCGGATCAGTAGCTAAGAACCGGACCGGGAAGATCAGTTCACCTGACTGCCGGCCGGTACGAGAACTCATGGGAATGGGTATACCACTCTATTTCAACGAATACCACCAGGACTCACCGAAAGCCCTGGATAATCAAGGAGCATGAAGACATGGCAGGAAAGATCAAAGAGATAACTTCTCAGACGTATGAACAGACGATACAGGGACATGACCGGGTAGTGGTGGACTTCTATTCCACAGAATGCCCTCCCTGTGAAGCATTGGCATCAAAATATGAATCATTGAGTGAGATCTATGGGGATGATATCCTCTTCGTAAAGGTGTTCAGACAGGAGAATCGTGAACTTGCGGCATCCCTTGATGTCACAGGGTCTCCTACGGTCCTGTTCTATGACCATGGGAAGCGTGTGGGTGATAAGCTCTCGGGCGGGATCAAGCGATCGGATCTGATGAGGAACCTCGATGCCCTGCTCGATGAAGCGGCAGCTTCTACGATACGGAGCAGGATCACTCCGGTCACTACCGAGGCTGATGTGATCGTACTCGGCGGAGGGCCGGCAGGACTGACCGCAGGCCTCTATCTGGCACAGGCACATGCGAACGTGATCCTGATAGATACAGAACTGCCCGGCGGGTATGTGGCTACCACCCATCAGGTATCGAACTACCCGGGATTCATCGACCCGCAGCCGGGATTCATGCTCTCGCACTACATGAGCGAACAGGCAAAGGCCAATGGTGTGAACTTCCGTGTGGCTGTAGAGGTCTCTGATGTGGATCTTGATCAGAAGCGAGTGGTGGTTGACGGTATCGAGACCATCACGGCAAAACATCTGATCATAGCCACCGGTTCAAGACCCCGCCCCTTGGGTGTCCCCGGGGAAAAGGAGTATCGCGGCAATGGTATATCCTACTGCGCCACCTGTGATGCGAAGTACTTCGAAGATCGGGATGTCGTGGTGATCGGAGGAGGGAACTCCGCGATCGAGGAGTCCCTGTTCATCTCGAGATTCGCGAAGACCGTGACGATCGTGCACCAGTTCGACACGCTGCAGGCGAACAAGGATGCACAGAAGAAGGCATTCGATGATCCCAAGATCAGCATCCTGTTCGAGCATGAGCCAGAGCGTTCAAGAAGTACGGTACGATGGATATGGGAGTCGTGGTAGAGGACCTGAAGACCGGGAACGAGCGTGAGCTGAAGACCAACGGTATCTTCGTCTTCGTCGGATTCATCCCGAACATCGAACTCTTCGGTGATACGCTGGCACTCGACCAGTGGGGCTACATCCAGACCGATTCGCAGATGAAGACCAGCTGTGCAGGTGTCTATGCTGCAGGGGACGTCGCGACGAAGGCCTATCGACAGATCACCACTGCTGTCTCAGACGGTACGATCGCAGCGATCACGATCTCGAAAGAACTATAGGGGCCACGCAGCTATGAATTGTATCACCTGTGCATCGAAGAAGTGCAGGAGTGCACACTCCTGCGGAGCAGAGTCCTTTGACCTGCAGGAGACACTGCAGCAGTATCATCTCCAAGAGGCGCAGGATACCGTGCAGGCTGCAGCCCAGCTCGTCGATGGTGGGAGGGCGGGTACGCTCTCCCGCATGCAGGAACTGATCGAGTTCATCCACAGTATGCACTACCAGAACGTGGGGCTGGCCTACTGCTACGGGATGGAGCAGCTGGCCGGTGACGTACGTGAACTTCTGAGACAGGCATCGATCAGAGCCGTGGGTGTATCGTGCACCGTCGGGGGAGTGAGCCAGTCTGCGATCAATGATGAGAGTACCCTCGAGGGGGTCTCGTGCAATCCGATCAACCAGGCAGCACAGCTCGATGCACAGGGGGTCGATCTGGCCGTGGTCATCGGATTGTGCCTCGGCCATGATGTGATCTTCAACCGTACGTTCTCCGGTGATGTCACCACGCTGGTAGTCAAGGATCGAGTCTATGATCATGCACCGGTGCGGGGAATAGAGGCACTTTCGCAACAATAAGTGAAAACCTGGTCACCGGTTCCATGCTATACTGCTCCATAGAGAAATCATCAAGTGTAAAGGGGTGATCCATGAGTAAGCAGTGGGTGTGTCCGAAGTGCGGGAATACCGGGTATCAGACCGATCAGTTCGCGGCGACAGGCGGCGGGCTCTCAAAGTTCCTGGATGTGCAGAGTAAGCGGTTCAATACCATCTCCTGTACAGGCTGCGGGTATACAGAGATGTATCGCGCTGAGACCAGCGGTATCGAGAACCTGTTCGACCTGTTCATGAGCCGCTAGCGTCCTGGAGCTGCAGCATACCTGGTATATTCAGCTCTAATTGATGCCGCAGCAGGTGCCAATCCTGCTGCGGCATGATACTATCATAGTATGAATACTCATAACCATCCCCGGGTGCTGTGGGGGGTATTATGTATCATATTCATACTATCTGTACTCTCAGGAACCTCCTGCCTGCAAGATCCTGCTACACGAGAACGAGAACCCCTGGAGTTTGTACTGCTTGTACCCCGATCAGACACGCAGTGGGCCCGGCAGGCTGCACAAGGGTTCCTTGATGCCTGCAGGCATCATCGGGTAGAGGCTACGGTGATCAACTCACAGATGGATGATAATCTCATGATGCTCAACCTCTCTCAGGTGATACGGCAGGGGACCGACGGGATCGTACTCATGAGTCCCAAACCTTCCTCCGGCTGGATCATCATGAGCAGTGCCCTGAGTTCAAACATCCCGATCATCTCCCTTGAGGAGATGATCACAGACTCCTCAGGCCGACAGCTCGTTCCCTACATCGGTATCGATCATGACCTTGCCGGCAGGCTCGCAGGGGGCTGGGCTGCCGGGCAGATGCGGAAAGCTCTGTGGTTCGATACGGAACCCGGGGCCTGCAAGGTCGCTGTCCTCCTCTATGATGATCTGGCCGGTATGCGCAGGAGGACCCGTTCGTTCACCGCCGAACTACTTGAGAGCACACCGGAACTCACCCGGGATGACTGTATCATGGTCGATTGCGCCAGAGGGAGTGCCGTGAGCGGACTGCTCGCCATGCAGCAGCTGATCAGTGAGTATCCCGGGGTGCATCGGTGGTTCGTCTTCGGGGCGACTGCCCAGAGTGTGATCGGGGCAGTGAAGGCTCTGGAACAGGTGGACCTCGCAGCCTCTGCGCTGGCCTGCGGGATCGACGGGGGAGCGGGATTCCTGGAGTTCGATAGAGGTGCCGAATCGCCGTATCAGGCCATGATCCATGTCGATACCTATGAGCAGGGCTACCGTGCCGCACAGACCCTCTTCGACTACGCCCGGCACCAGGCGATCATACCTGCAGCGAGATACCTCCCGACCGAGCTGATCACCAGAGCGCAGTGGAAGGTTCGCGGGGGCTCAGATGAATAGAAAGGACCTGCCGATCCAGCGACGGCTGACCTTGAGCTATATGGGGCTGATCATCCTCATCGTCGCCCTTGTCTGTTGTGCACTCATGGCAGTCTTCTTCTCCCATATCTATGAGAACAGTACTGAGGAACTCGCTCTGCGTCTGGAGTCTCTCTCCGGGAAGATCGTCTCTCAGCTCGAGCAGGTCGTGCATATCGCAGATCAGCTCTCCACCGATCCAGTGGTCCAGCAGTCGATGAGCAGCTCCTCCGGGAGTGATCTTCCGCGCTATCTGCAGCAGCAGTACCTGCAGCAGCAGTTCACCCCCCTGATCGCAAAGCTGCTGCTGATCAGCAGCAGCCTTGAGATCTTCGACCCCCTGAACAGCAGAGGCATCTATCGCGATGCGATCCTGCTGGACCGCACCTTCACTGACTTTCTCTCCTCCCATGCACAGGTCGCACTCTCCCCTCCCGGGTTCTTCCCGATCGAGCTCTCGGGACATACCCAGCAGGAGGCTCTGACGATCGTCTGCTATCAGCGGCTGTTCGATGAGCGGGCAATCCTCACAGGGTATCTGCTTGCAGTCCTTGATAAGAGCTTCCTCTTCAGTACGGTATGGGAGCAGATGGTGGGAACTGACTTCACCGGGGTAGAGGTCTTCGACCACCAGGGGACCTGTATCCATGCCGCCGGTCGCGGTTTCACTCCAGAGGAGATCGGACTGGATCTCTCTGAAGGGCAGAGGAAGCACTCCTACCGGTATACGGTAGCACGGGATCAGTTTCAGGTGTTCATCCAGCCCGTGGCTGGTTTCAACTGGACGATAGCTGCCGTGGTTCCCTACAGCACCCTGTTCCATCGGCTCATCATGGCTATGCTGCTGATCCTCGGGATCGGTGCCTGTGCGGTGGCCCTCTCGTTCGCACTCAGTGCTGTCATAGCGAAACGGATCACCCATCCGCTCATCGAAGTCACCGATGCGATGCACCGGTATGACCGGGAGCAGAAGCTCGAGCAGATAGAGGTCGCTGCTACGGGAGAACTCGCCTACCTGGTCACCGTCTACAACAGGATGGTACGAAGTATCAACAGCAGCATGCAGGCTGTCTATGAGGAGCAGGAGAAGCGGCATCAGGCACAGCTGCTCTCTCTGCAGTATGAGATGGATTTCCTTCAGGCCCAGATCAATCCACACTTTATCCACAACACCCTCAATGCCGTGGGGTATCAGGCGCTGAAGCATGGGGATGACGAACTCTATCAGAGCCTGAAGGCCTTCAACACGCTGCTGCGTGCCTCGATATCAGGGACGAGGGAGATGATCTGTCTGAACGAGGAGCTGCAGCTGGTCTCGAGCTTCGCTCAGATCCAGCGGCTACGCTATGGGCAGTCGTTCACCATCACCTATGCCATCGATGAGAAGTACCTGCAGTTCGAGGTGCCGAAACTGATTCTGCAGCCGGTGGTGGAGAATGCGATCTGCTACGGGGAGACGACCGACAGGTTGACTGAGATCATCATCAGCGCAGCCTCTGACAGCGGGATATTCTCCATCTGTGTGACCGATAACGGGCCGGGGATGGATCGCACCTACCTCTCCTCGCGGCACATCCCGGACAGGAGGAAATTCAATCGTGTGGGATTGATCAATATCGATGAACGGCTGAAGATGCTCTTCGGAAGCAGCTTCGGTATCGAGATCGTCAGTACCCGTGGGGAGGGGACGCAGATCATGATCAGCATGCCGGAGGATGTCGGATGAATGTGGTGATCGTCGATGATGAGTTGACTGCCGTAGCACAGATCAGCTCGATGGACCTGTGGGATGATGCTACCTATACGCTCATCGGGACGGCGAAGAACGGGAAGGAGGGGTTGAGCCTTCTGCAGCGGTACGCTGTGGATATCCTCATCACCGATATCGAGATGCCGGTGATGGATGGGCTCAAGCTCATCGAGGAGGTAAGATCTCGAGGCTATCCTGTGGATGTCATCATCCTCAGCTGTCATGAGAGTTTACCTATGCCCGGGCTGCGATGCTCCTGGGGGTGGAAGATTATCTGATCAAGGACTTTCTTGAGGAGCAGACCCTGCGTGCGGCTCTCGAGCGGGTCAGGTCGATCCGGGGCCGGCGGACGGCCCGAGCGTCCGCTGATCCTGCGGCTGCCGGTCGGCGCTCTGATCCGGGGTTCGCAGGACTGATCGATGGGATGATCGCATCACGGATCAGGAGCTTGAGAGACGGGCTGCCGCGCTGATCCCCGAGGGCTGCAAGGTCCTGATGTGCATGATCCATACCGATGGGTATCAGGAGCAGCAGTACACCCCCGGGGATGTCCTGAAGGCTGTGAACGGCACCGTCACAGAGGAGTGTCCATCACCCGGGGTGCCCTGCAGAGAACAGCTGACCTGTCTCGAGCACGGGGACTCCCTCTATATCTTGTGTGTGCAGGGGAGTACCACCGGTGAACAGATCGCTGTATGGCTGCAGCAGGTCATCACCAACGCACAGAAACTCTGGGGCTTGAGTCTCACCATCGCCTGGGAGCGGTTGTACCGGTGTGATGAATCGCTTCTTTCCGGCTATGATGCCTGCAGTGTCCTGTTTCGTTACCGACCCTTTCTCGGGAATGGGCGGTTGATCCTGCCGTCTCATATGCAGAGCATCTCCTATATCGATGCAGATTCGCTGTCCGGTCATATCAGAGAGCTGCACCGGTTGGGGAAGACCGGCTGCCCGGACGGGGTCATCCCCTGATACGGAGGCTCTACAGCCGGTGCCTTCCCGGTATGCTGCAGCTGAACTATCTGAAGTTCCTCAACTCACATGTCCTTGCGGTGCTGCTGCAGCTCATAGATGCAGAGGGTTTTGACCTTGAGCAGCTGTTCGGACGGTCCTATCTGCCTCTCCATGAACTTGACCTCCTTGATACCGCTGATGCGATGTGCCTCTGGTTCGAGCGGAAGTTCAGACGGATCGGCACGCGGCAGGAGGCCCTCTCACTGCCTGAGGTATCGAATATCAGGGTACGGGGGGCTCTTGAGATCATCAAGCGTGATTACAGCGACTGCTCACTGGACCTTGAGACCATCGCCGGGGAGACAGGGATCCATAAAGGATACCTCTCGAGAGTGTTCAAGGAGGAGACCGGCAGTTCCTGCTATGACTTCCTGCAGCACTATCGGGTACAGAGGGCTCAGAGCCTGCTCAAGGGGACGGTGCTGAAGGTCTATGAGATAGCTGAACGTACTGGATTCCATAGCTATGATCAGTTCTGTGTCGTGTTCAGAAAATGTGTCGGGGTATCCCCGACACACTATAGAAAGAAGGGTGAGAACCCTTGACTTCAGCTGGGAGGGGGAATATAATCCATTGTCAGGAAAGGAGATAGGTGGATATATCCGGCAAAAGGTCATTTTTGCAGGTACTGAAGGACCTTCCTGCTTCCTGACGATCACAGAATGTTAGGAGGCTATATGAACAAGCTAAGGAATGTGTCTTTTGTACTGGTTCTGATCCTGCTGCTGAGTGTCTTGCCGATCTTTGCCGAAGGACAGCAGGAACCGGTAGGGCCTGCCGCACCAAAGGCTGCAGAGCAGGTAGTACTGACGAACAATATCCCGAAAGGGGATCTGGAGATCTTCTCCTGGTGGGCAGGAGATGAGGGTCCGGCACTGGCGGCACTGATCAGGGTCTTTGAAGCGAAATACCCGAGAGTCAATGTCATCAATGCTACGGTCACCGGCGGGTCCGGGGTGAATGCGAAAGCGGTCCTGAAGACCAGGATGCTCGGCGGTGATCCGCCTGAATCATTCCAGGTGCATGCCGGTCAGGAACTGATCGGGACCTGGGTGACGGCTGAACGGATGCTCGATCTGACCCCGCTGTTCGAGCGTGAGGGATGGATGGATGTGTTTCCCGATGATCTGCTCAAGCTCCTGGGTACCGATGCCGGCATCTGGTCGGTACCTGTCAATATCCATCGTTCGAATGTGCTGTGGTATGTCCCGAAGCATCTGAAAGACTGGGGTGTGGAGGTTCCTTCTTCCTGGGCAGAGTTCCTCGTGATCGCACCAAAGATCCAGGCAAAGGGTGTCGTACCGCTCTCCCTGGCTACGACCTGGACGGTGAACCACCTGTGGGAGAGTGTTGCTCTGGGAGTCCTTGGGGATGATGCCTATGAGGCCCTCTGGGCCGGTGACATTCCGTGGACCGATGCACGGGTAGTAGAGGTCTGGGAGACTTTCGACAAGGTGCTCGAGTATACGAACACCGATGCAGCTTCCCTCTCATGGCAGCAGGCGACCGACATGGTAGTCAATGGTCAGGCGGCCTTCAACATCATGGGGGACTGGGCTGCAGGCTATATGTCGACGACCCTCGGGCTCACACCCGGGTCCGGGTACGGCTGGGCAGCCTCTCCGGGGACTGACGGCTCCTTCATCTTCCTTGCAGACAGTTTCGGACTGCCGAAGGGCTGTGAGAACCCGGATGCCGCAATCGCCTGGCTGACGGTATGCGGCTCGAAAGAGGGTGCTGATGCATTCAACCCGCTCAAGGTTCCATCTCAGCTCGAAAGGACTCGGATATGAGTCTCTACAATGTCTATTCGAAATCAGCAGCACAGGACTTTCAGCAGAACCGTATCGTGGGCTCTCTGGCTCATGGTGTCGTGGCCAATGAAGGGTTCATGAATGACTTCTCAACGGTCATGGAGATGTTCCTGAGCAGCAGGAATGCACAGCAGGCAGCCAATGCCTGTCAGGCGATCGCTATCCAGAACGGTATGACCAGGTGACTGGAATGACCTGAGGCGGCTGGAGACCGGAGCACCGGTCTTCAGCTTCCGATCCTGCAGGGGTTTCCCTGCAGGAGTATTCCCGCATATAAGGACGGCCCTTATGATAGATCGACGAAAGAACACCTTCATCTCCGTGCTCATCCTGATTCCCTCCATCCTGCTCGTCGGGCTCTTCATCTATGGCTTCATCGGTAATACGATCGTGGTCTCCCTCTCTGACTGGGGACACCGTCTCGGCGGTCTGGCCTTCGATCCGGAAAAGAACTTCGCGGGTCTTGAGAACTATCGGCAGCTCTTCTCAGGGTTCGTACACGGCAGGTTCCGACAGGATCTGGTCAATGCGGTCTTCTATTCCGTACTGCTCATGGCAGGGACCCTGTTCTTCGGCTTTCTCTTCGCTGTCCTGCTCGACAGGAAGGTACGGGCAGAGAGTTTCTTTCGCACCCTGTTCCTCTATCCCATGGCTCTGTCGTTCATCGTGACCGGTACGATATGGCGCTGGCTGTTCGCTCCGAGCGGAGGCGTGAATATCATACCGACCTTCTTCGGCGGTACGGCAGGGACGTTCCTGTGGATCAGCAGCAGGGCTACGATCCTCCAGTTCAACTGGCAGGATCTCTTTCAGGTCCTCAGTATCATCCTTGCTTTCGTCTTCCTGACCCTGCTGATCAGAAGCCTGCGTACCGGCAGCCCGAAGGGCCGTACCTTCAGTATCGTCATGCTGCTGATCACGCTGCTCTATGCTTCGGTGATCCACCGGCTGCTCCCGCCGATCCTTCCTTTCGAAGAGATGCACGGGTTCAATCTGGCCACGCTGGGTATCTGCATCGCATCGATCTGGCAGTACTCAGGGTATGCCATGGCACTGTACCTTGCCGGTCTGCGGGCACTGCCTGAGAGTATCAGGGAGTCTGCGCAGCTGGACGGGGCGAATGAGTTCATCTACTATATGCGTATCGCTATTCCCAATCTCAAGCCCATCACTTTGAGTGCTGTCATCGTGCTTGCCCATATCTCACTGAAGATGTTCGATCTGATCTATGCCATGGCCGGTGCCGATAATGCGAATACCGGGCATCCATCGATCAATATGTATCTGACCACTTTCCGGGCCAACAACTTCGCCTCCGGGGCGGCTATGGCAGTGGTCCTGTTCCTGCTGGCTGCACTGTTCATCATACCCTATCTCATACATACCCACAGGGAAAGGAGGGGCTAGATGGTACATAACTCCCTGAGCTACAGGTTCAAGCACTACCTGCTCTATCTCGCTCTTGCACTGTGTTCGATGTTCTTTCTCGTCCCGATCTATATGACTGTCATCACGGCTTTGAAACAGCCGGCCGACATCAATCTGCTCACCGCCTGGTCTGTGCCTTCTCCGGTATACTGGAAGAGTTTTGCGGATGCCTGGGTGCTGCTCGGTCCGAATCTGAAGAACAGTCTGGTACTCACCTTCTCTGCGACCATCATCTCTTCCTTTGTCGGCTCGATCAATGGATATGTCTTCTCGAAGAACTCCTTCAAGAGCAGCGAACTGATCTTCACGCTCATCCTCTTCGGTATGTTCATACCGTATCAGATCATCCTGATCCCGCTGTTCCAGGTCCTGAAGAACATGGGGCTCTACGGCGATCTCAAGGGGCTGATCCTTGCCCATGTGGTCTACGGTATCCCGATCGTCTCGCTGCTGTTCAGGAACTTCTATGATCAGATACCTGATGACATCATGGAATCTGCCCGTCTTGACGGGGCAGGGTATTTCTATATCTATGGGAAGATCATCCTCCCCCTCTCGATACCGGGGTTCGTGACGGTGGGGATCTGGCAGTTCACGCAGATCTGGAACGAGTTCCTCTGGGGCATCACGCTGACCAAACAGTCTTCGAACCCGGTGACCGTAGGACTTTCCCAGCTGGCAGGCGGTCAGGCGGTGAGCTGGAACCTGCCGATGGCAGGTGCGTTCATCACCGCCCTGCCGGTCATCGCGATCATGGTCTTTCTCGGTAAGTACTTTATCAGGGGCTGCTATCAGGGTCTGTGAAAGGCTGAGGATCCTCGCACTGAGTCCTATAGTCCGCTGTACTGATAGCTGGTCCCGTCGAAGGTGATCTGCAGCTGATCGACAGCATGCTGCCCCCGGTCGAGGATCACATTCGCATGTGACAGTGCGTATTTAGCCGATCGTTTGATCTCATCTTCATTCCCTCTGAGCATGATGAACAGGTTCGGCTCGAGCAGCTCATAGGCGCTCGATGATTCGATGATGCACAGATGATCAGATGGGATACGTCTGAGTACCAGCGCCAGAGCCTCATCGAGCTGCATGTGGGAACTTCTGATCCAGTAGGCCTGTGCAGCACCGGCTACGATGAAGCGGTCGGTATCAGTGGTGCCTTCAGGGTTGCATCGGGTACTCAAGGTGATGGTGAACGGTGCTTCCATCACATCAAGGGGTGTGATCTTGATCACAGAGACCCTATGCTCGGTCTTGAGTCCTTCAAGAGCGGAGCAGATGAGACTGGTCTTTCCGAGCTTTTTGGCAGTCGATCCTATCATGAGGATCGGAGGTGTTTGTTGCAGTCTGGAAACATATTTCATACAGCGATTATACCATTATACTTGGTAAAGACAAGCTGGTTTTGAGGCCTATCGATAAAAAAACTACATGCTTCAATGGAAGAACGAAGTGTTCTGACGGTATTGAGCGGTTTCTGATAATACGATAGTATTACCTGATCAGTTAGCCGTTTGCGCAGTACTATGAGGCACATGATGAAACAGTTCTTATTGGGTATAGATATCGGGTCTACGACAGCCAAGGTCATCCTGACAGATACTGCAGGACGCATCCTGCACAGCAGATATCAGCGGCATAACGCTGCAGTCTTCGCAGTGCTCCTTGATATGCTCTCCGGGATCGGTGAGATCATCGATGACGATGATCTCATATCAGTCCTGTTCACCGGGACCGCAGGGATGGGAGTCGCTGAACGTTCAGGGCTCCCGTTCGTACAGGAGGTCGTCGCTTCCAGTGAAGTGGTAAAGCGCTATATGCCGGAAGTGAGGACGGTGATCGATCTGGGCGGGGAAGACGCAAAGATCATCTTCTTCGATGAGAACCTCAAACCCGATATGCGCATGAACGGCAACTGTGCAGGCGGGACGGGGGCGTTCATCGACCAGATGGCTGAACTGCTCGATGTACCGGTATCTGAACTGAGTGATCTTGCCGCCGGACATACCTCCTGCCATTCCATCGCCTCCCGATGCGGTGTCTTTGCCAAGACGGACATACAGAACCTGATCAGCAGGGATGTCCCTGCTGCCGATATCGCTGCTTCGATCTATCGTGCGGTCTCCTTCCAGCTGGTCAGTGCCCTCGCTCGCGGTATGGAGATCAGGGAGAAGATCCTCTTCGCAGGCGGTCCGTTCACCTTCCAGCCGATGCTGAAGAGGACCTTCCTGGAGGTCGTCCATCTGCAGGAAGACCAGGTCATAGACCCGCAGCTGATCGATGAGCGGCTTACCCCTGAGTTCATCCCCGCTGCAGGTGCTGCCCTGAGAGCCCTGGTCCAGGGTGTCTCTCATACCGCTGCAGATCTGCGGCACAGGATCGAAGAGTCACAGAAGATCAAGCTCGCTTCAGCTGCCACCCTGCCTCGGCTCTTTGCCGATGCACAGGAGTTCACGCAGTGGCAGAAGCGATTCGAGCGGTATACGATGAAGACTGTCGAGCTCACAGAACTTGACGGCAAGTCGGCATTCCTCGGTATCGATTCAGGCTCCACGACCACCAAGGTCGTGCTGATCGATGAGGATGGGAGGCTTGCCTTCACCTATTACTCGGCCAACAGGGGAATCCTGTAGAGGCAGTCCTCAAGGGGTTGAATGCCCTCCTCTCTGCGATCAGAGCCTCCGGGCTGAGATCACCATAGCCCGGACGGCTTCGACAGGGTATGGGGAGGATCTGATCAAGTTCGCCTTTACCCTCGATCACAGCTATGTCGAGACCATCGCCCATTACCGGGGGGCTCAGTCCTTCGACCTGATGTCTCGTTCATCATGGACATCGGCGGACAGGATATGAAGGCGATCTTCGTACGGGATCGGGTGATCGAGAACATGGAGCTCAATGAATCCTGTTCCTCAGGTTCCGGTTCGTTCATCGAGACCTTCGCACAGTCCATGGGTACCTCTGTCCAGGAATTCTCCCGGCTGGCATGTTTTTCCGAACATCCCTATGATCTCGGTTCACGCTGTACGGTCTTCATGAACTCCAAAGTGAAGCAGGTGCTCCGTGAGGGGGGAGAGCTTGCAGACATCTCGGCAGGACTTGCCTATTCAGTGATCAAGAACTGTCTGAACAAGGTGCTCAAGATCTCTGATCCCGGGGTCCTCGGTGACCATATCGTAGTCCAGGGGGCACCTTCAGGAATCCCGCTATCCTGCGTGCCATGGAGCTGATCACTGAGCGGGAGGTGATCAGACCCGACCGATCGGAGTTGATGGGGGCGTGGGGAGCTGCTCTGCTCTCAAGGGATGACTACCAGCAGCAGCTTACAGGGTCATCCTCGTTCATCGGATGGGAGCATCTCGAAGATGCAGCTGCCTATTCCAAGCGGCTGATCACCTGTCACGGTTGTGAGAATGCCTGTGAGGTGATGATGCTCAGCTATACCGACCGCCTTGAGCAGGAAGGTGTACGTACGAAGTTCTATACCGGGAACAAGTGTGAGCGTATCTTCACCAATCAGGCAAAAGGATCGAGGACCGGGGTGAATCTGACTGCTGTCAAACGGGAACTGATCCTGAACCGTCCGAATAAGCCTGAGGGGCGGGAGCCCTGATGCGTATCGGTATCCCGAGGGTCCTGAACATGTGGGAGGATTTTCCCTTCTGGAACACCCTCTTCGTCTCCTGCGGTTTCGAAGTGGTACTCTCAGATCCTTCGACACAGGATCTCGCAGAGAAGGGTTACAGTTCGGTGATGTCTGAGAATATCTGCTTCCCTGCGAAGATCACCAACGGACACATCATCAATCTTGCAGAGAAGCAGGTAGACCGTATCTTCTATCCCAAGATACGGTTCAATGATGATGAGTATTCCAATGCCCTGAACAAGTACAACTGCCCGGTCGTCACCGGGTATCCGCAGGTCATAGAGTCGTCCATAGACCCCCTGGGGACCTACGGTATACCGTTTGACAACCCATCGTTCAGCTTCAACAAGAAGAGACTGCTCATCGCACGCAGTGTCGAGTATTTCGCACAGTTCGGTATCCCCCGTAGGACTGTGGAGAAAGCGGTCCGGGCAGCGATTAGAGAGCGTATGAGGGTGCGTGCGGCTGTGCAGGAGAGTTCTGCAGCGATCGTACGTGATGCTGAACGTGAAGGCAGGAGTGTCATGCTCCTGCTCGGCAGACCTTATCATATCGACCCCTTCGTGAACATGAAGATCCCTGAGATCATCTGCTCTCTGGGGTTCGACGTCATAACCGAAGACTCGGTACCACCGCCTCCTGAGCAGAAGCTTCGTGACATACATGTGCTCACCCAGTGGTCATTTCCCAACAGACTCTATCATGCTGCTCACTGGGCGGGGCATCAAAGGCATGTGGAGGTAATTCAGCTCAACTCGTTCGGATGCGGACCGGATGCGATCACCGTGGATGAGATCAAGTCGATCCTCAACAAGTACGGGAAGAATCCTACTCTGATCAAGATCGATGAGATGACCAGTCCCGGGTCGGTGAACCTGCGGGTGCGATCCCTGGTGGAATCGATTCGGGGAAGGAAAGTAGATTATATCGGGATGAAGATCGAACGGATCACCACAAGGATCTTCACGAAGAAGGATAAGAAGCGTACGGTCATCGCACCGCAGTTCTCCCTGTTCTATACGGACTTTCTCATTGCCGCCTTCAGGAATCAGGGGTACAGGATCGATGTACTGCCGATGGCGAATCGAGAGAGTATAGAGCTCGGGCTGCGGTACTCCAATAATGATATCTGCTATCCTGCAACGATCGTGATCGGGGATCTGATCAAGGCGCTGCGCAGCGGCAGGTATGACTTGAACAATGTCGCTGTCGGACTGACACAGACCGGTGGGCAGTGCAGGGCATCGAGCTATGTCTCTCTGCTCAAGCGTGCTCTGGTGAGGGCCGGCTATGATGATATCCCGGTCGTCACCGTCTCAACGACGAACAGGACGAGTAGGATGCTCAATGAGCAGCCCGGTTTCACGGTCAGAAAACTGCCCTTCACCCTCACTGCCCTCTATGGGCTGGTCTTTGGTGATGTACTTGCCAAACTCTACTACTATGCCGCTGTCAGGGAGGTGGAGCAGGGCTCTGCCATGAGACTGGTGGAGAAGTTTATCGACAGGGGCAAGCGGATCATCGATCACCGGGCTAAGCGGAAGATGTATCAATTGCTCGAGCAGGCGGTTCGGGAGTTCAATGCCCTGCCGATGAGGGATCTCAAGGATGTCCCGAAGGTGGGTATCGTCGGTGAGATCTATGTGAAGTTCAATCCTTCGGGAATCTCTATACCACAGACTGGCTGATCAAGAAGGGGATCCAGCCTGAGGTCCCCCCTCTGATCGATTTCTTCCTGATACCTCTGGTCTCGACGCAGTACAATGCGGCGAACCATATCGAAGAGGTCAAGCATGCTATCATCCATCTGCTCTCCCGGGCGGAAGGATACATGGACAGGATGTTCTCCCATGTGAACGGGATCATGAAGGGGTTCCGGGGTGAGCTCACCCCGTTCCATTCCATCAAGGATATGGCGAGAAAGGCATCTGACGTGATCGATCTGGTCAATCAGTTCGGTGAGACCTGGCTGCTCTCCGGTGATATCGTGACTTTTGCCCAGGAGAACGTGCATACGATCGTCTGTCTGCAGCCCTTCGGCTGTATTGCCAACCATGTGATCGCCAAAGGGGTCGAGAAGCGGGTCAGGACGCTCTACCCGGAGCTCAATCTGCTCTTTCTCGATATGGACTCAGGGATGAGTGAGGTCAATGTCGTCAATCGGATGGAGTTCCTCATAGATGACCTGATCAACAGGCCGAAGGTATGATCAGTAGAAGCCATCGTTGATCGCTGCATCGTTGTCCACGTATTCCACGCGGGTGAGCCGGTTGTGGTGTCTGGTATGTTCCTTGGGCAGTGAGAGGTTGGTGAACTCCCCGGTGATCCGGAAGGGGTAGCCGGGGTATTCGAAGATCGGGATGCGTGATTCGATATACCCTGCCGAATACCCCCAGATGGTCTGATAGTCCTCGATGTGTTCTCCCATCTCTTCGATCTGCCTGAGATAGGCAGCTACCGACTTCGATTCGATGATGATGACCTCTCCCATCGTGTGTATGATGGGACTGTGCGGACGTGAGTGATCCTGTTCGAAGGAGAGGATCCTCCTCCCGTCTTCGGTGATACCGATGGTCCGGTAGGTGTTGCTCTTGCCCACCCCCGGCAGATTGATCGTGTTGCGGTCGGTAGCGATGAAGGGTATCTCCTCTGCAGAGCGGATCTCTTCGATATGTTCATACATACTGGTCGGGTCCTTGGCGAAGCTTCTGATCCTGCTGTAGTACTTCGGGTCCACCCGTCCGATCGATTTCTCTTCGACCTGCTCCTGAATAGATCGTGAGTTGTTGGCGAAGAGTTCACGATTCTCCCGGTATCCTTTCACCGTGAAGGTGTAGTAGGGCAGGACCCCGATCTGATTGAGCACCTGGCGAAGTCTCGCCGTATGTCCCCGCCGGGAGGCTGCGACGGTGAAGACTTCCTGATTGTGAATGCTCCAGCCCGCTTCGATCAGTCTGCCGATCGCCGCTGCTGCTTCAGGAGTGACTTCCATCGCTGAGGAGAAGTGTGTCTGGATGACGAACTGCTTGATCCCGACTTTCTGTGCCTTCTTTCTGAACTCCTTCAGTACGGCAACCCGCTCGGTGCTGATCCGCGAGGCAGGTACACCGGTATCTTCGTCCCGAGACGGACCCGTACGATCTCTGCATACTTCTCACCGTTGGCACGGGCTCTGTTCGCTGCCCGTTTGCGTACTGCCATGGCAAAGATGGCATCAAGGATCTCTTTGAGCGATGCGACCGAGCTCATCATCGCATCCCCTCCGGTGATCAGGATGTCCTGCAGCTGGAGTCTTCTCGAAGTAGTTCATCAGTCGTTTGAGCTGTGATGACCATCGTTCCCTGGGTTTGAGATGTTCCAGATCGAAGTTGAAACGGCCTTTCTGGAAATCATACATCCTCTGACAGTAGGCGCACAGCCCTCCGCAGGCTCTTCCCATGGTAGAGGGGATGAAGATGGCCACGTTCGGGTATCTGCGGTGAATATTGTTCGAGGGCAGGATCCATCCTGCGGCATTGGGTTTACCCGGTACGGCGATGTCTTCCTTCTCCCAGGCTGAGATCTCTCCGAACTCATCGACGAGGTCCTGTGAGTAGAGGACGTAGTCGCGGATGGCGATATCTGCATGCCGGTACCCCTCGGGAGGATCGACCAGTAGCAGGGAGAGGAAGAAGGGGGTGACGAAGATGGGGATGCCTTTCTCAGCAGCCTCTTCCATGATCTTGAGGGTCTGCTGCGAGAGGGATCCATCAAGCATCTTCTGCAGCCGTGCTACCGAACGGACGGCGTGGATCAGCTGAAACGTATCGTCCTGCCACCAGGATGAGATCAAGGCATGAGCCTCTTCGTCACTGCAGTGTTCGGGGAGGGTATAGGCAGCAGAACGGCTCTCTGTCCTGAGTTTCTGTATCAGCAGCGTGATGATCCGTTGTTTCTGCTCTTCTCTGAGCTTGATGATCTGCACATCCAGACCAGAGGGGTTCTTTCCCATCCAGTCATAGACCTGCTGTCTTGTCGGCATCGTCTGCTGCTCAAGACCGTTGAGCTGCCGGAACAGATGAAGCATGTCTTCGTAGAAATCCTCAGATGCCGGGAACTTCCGGTCACGCACGGCCTTTCGCAGCAGGGTGAACGGCCGTGAACTCACCGGCTTCCCCCGGAGGTTCTGGTCTGCAAAGACCTCTCCTTCGTGCTCCAGATAATCCAGGACTCTCATGCATGCAAGATCATGCCATGAGAGCTTGAAGAAGGATTTCTCACCCTTCGCCTCTCCCCGGTAGTAGGCATAGGCCTTCGGGTGTTCCCGAAGCATAAGAAGCACAGCATCTCTGATCTGTTGAATCATCTGCTCGTTATTTATGCTCTTATCACTAAGTATAGATACTATCACAGGGTTTTCAGCGATAAGGGCATCTATAATACGTTCTTTTGAGTCATAGCGCATAGATAACTCTCCCTTCAATGAGTGCGTTCTTTATATTGTGTCTCTAACAAAGTTGTACATGTGTGTTAATCAACATATATCATCTCACAAACGTTCTGTGAGGCAAGGATACTAGTATACCATGAATGTGTGAGGTGTGCAAACGAGGGACGGAAGTGCTTCAAAGGAGACCCCGGAGAAGCAGCCCCGAGGGTCTGGAGGCTGCTTGCAGAGCAGCATCCAGTGAGCTGTCGAGCAGTCCGATCAGGGGGTCCGTCGGTGAGTTCGTGCCTGGGATCTCTCAGGTGAGATGACGGTCTGTGGTGATTTTGACTGATCGCCTATGAGAGACACTGGTGCTCATGTCAGATGTCGGGTTCATACTTGAGCATCGGTTAGACCGCTTACATCGGAATGGGTGAGCGTCAGTACGGCACCGGTGCCCTGCCTTCCTGAGATGGATCATCACCGGAAGGCAGGGCCTGGTGTACTCTAGCCGTGATTGAAACAGCGGATTCCGGTGAAGACCATCGCGATCCCGTGCTCATCACATGCTGCTATGACTTCATCATCTCGTATGGAACCGCCGGGCTGGATGATCGCCTTGATGCCGCTGCCGGCGAGAGAGTCGATACTGTCTCTGAAGGGGAAGAATGCATCTGATGCGAGGATCGCCCTTCGGGGATGAGCTCTTGTTCAGTGCGATCTGTACGGCATCCACACGTGAGACCTGACCGGGTCCTATCCCCAGAGTGGTCGTATCTTTTGCGATCAGGATACCATTCGATTTCACATGCTTGAGGACCTTCCAGCCAAAGAGCATATCCTCGGTCTCTGCTTCGGTTGGGATCCTCTTGGTCACTACCGTGAGATCAGAGGCCTCTATGACTGAGCAGTCCCGATCCTGCACCAGCAGACCGCCGTCTACGAACTTCTGCATCGGCACCTGATTGAGCGGTTTGATGTCCTTGAGACGGAGGATCCTCAGATTCTTCTTCTTCTTCAGGATCGCCAGTGCTTCGGGCTCGTAATCGGGGGCCATGAAGATCTCGAAGAAGATCTTGCTGAAGAACTGCGCGATCTCCACGGTACAGGGTCTGTTGATGGCTACCAGGCCTCCGAAGGCTGAGAGCCTGTCGGCGTTGAAGGCATCCTGTGTGACCTTGAAGATATCATCTCCCGATGCTGCTCCGCAGGGATTCGCATGCTTCACGACCACACATGCGGGATCTGAGAACTCCCTCAGGGTCTGTATGGTCCCTGTCGCATCATTGATGTTATTGTAGGAGAGTTCCTTGCCTCCGAGGATCTCCGCCTCGAGGATCGACATGTCATCTTTCAGGTCGGGGGGAAGCACTGACGTATAGGCGGCAGCTCTCTGATGGGGATTCTCCCCGTAGCGCAGGTCACTGAACTTGCGATAGGTGAGGGTGATCTCCTGAGGGAACGGCTCCCGGGTGAGGTATGCCTGGATCAGGCATCGTACTGTGCCGTATGTCTGAAGGCTGCAGCACACAAGCGCTCTCTGGTCTCATAGGTGATGCTGCCGTTCTCTTCGAGTCCCCGGGCTACGATCTCATAGTCCTGTGGATTCACCACTACACTGACCCATCCGAGATTCTTCGCAGCCGACCGGATCATGGTAGGCCCTCCGATGTCGATCTGTTCGATCGCCTGATCGAGTGCGACACCCGGTGTGTTGATGGTGGTCTCGAAGGGATAGAGGTTGCAGACCACCAGATCGATCCAGGGGATATGATGGGCAGCTGCTGCCTCTGCATGTACATCCCGCAGACCGAGGATCCCACCGTGTACCAGTGGATGCAGGGTCTTCACCCTCCCGTCCATCATCTCCGGGAACCCTGTGATCTCTGAGACCTCCTGTACCGGTATCCCGGCTTCTTTGATCAGTCGCTGAGTCCCTCCGGTGGAGATCAGTTCCACACCGCAGCGGTGCAGCCGCTGTGCGAACTCGACGATCCCTGTCTTATCTGAGACTGAGAGCAATGCTCTTTTTACGGTAGTCGGTGCTGTATTCATCATAACTTACTTCCCCTTTCTCTGTACTATACTAATATGACGGGACAAAACGTGCAATCACCTCGATGAGCGCTTCACCCTCAAGATGCTGGACCCGCTGTTTCAACGACTGCGGATCATCATCGGGAAGGACTGCACAGCGCTTCTGCAGCAGGATGGGACCTCCATCTACCTCTTCGGTCACCAGATGCACGGTGCATCCGGTCTCGGTCCGTCCTGAAGCGATCACCGCAGCATGGACATCACTGTCCATACCTCCTGCGAAATCCGGGAGTAACGAGGGATGTACGTTCACCAGCCTCCCTTCCCAGCTGCTGCAGAGTTCCGGTGAGACGATCCTCATGTACCCGATGAGCAGTACCATGTCCACCTGGTGCTCGCGGAGTACCGTACTCACCTGTGCATCATAGACCGTTCGTTCGACTCTTCTGCCCGCCTTGATCGCAGGCAGGTATACTGCCTGCAGGCCGTGCTCCCGTGCCCGATCAAGGATCCCTGCGTGCTTCCTGTCTGAGATGACCACCTCGATCTCTGCAGTGAGTCTCTCTGCTTCGATCGCATCGATGATAGCCTGCATATCGGTTCCTCGGGTCGATCCCAGGATCCCCAGTCTGATCTTCGATGTGCTCATGATCTGATCTCTCTCATATGGGCTGTCCGCTTGTCGATCAGTGCCGAGGTACCGATGTCCGACCTGTGAAAGAGTTTCCCGCGGATCTGCATGACCGCGGTCTCTGCTCTCCTCTCCGCCTCTTCGATGGTCTTCCCCAGAGCCACGCAGGCAGCGGTCCTCGAGCCACCGGTCACCAGAACACCGTCGATGAGGTCGACAGAACCGAGATAGATGCTGCAGGGCTCATCGATACCGCTGATATCGATCTCAGCACCTTTGACAGGAGCTTCCGGGTAGCCCTGCGGTACCGCATACTTGCAGACCGAGGCCAGGGGGCGCAGCGTGATCTGCTGATCGTGCAGGGTCCCCTGAGCGGCTGCTAAGAAGAGCTGTGGGAAATCCGCATCGATCACACTGATCAGGTTCATGACCTCCGGGTCACCGAAACGGGCATTGTACTCTATGATCTTTACCCCCTCTGACACTGCCATGAAGCCGCCGTAGAGTACGCCCCGGTAGGGGCTCCCGTTGTCCTGCTCAAGTGCTTCGATCACCTGTTCATTGAGCGCTCTGGCTGTGAGGATATCATTGGGGGTGAGGAAGGGAAGCGAATGGTCGGCATCGGAGTAGCTTCCCATCCCGCCGGTGTTCGGTCCGGTATCACCGGGATAGGCACGCTTATGATCCTGGACGACCGGCAGGTGTATGCAGGTGGACCCGTCGGTGATGGTCATCAGGGAGAACTCCTCCCCGATGAGTTTCTCCTCGATCACACACTGACTGTCCTGCGCGAGCAGTTCTCCGATGAACTCCAGGGCCTCTTCATGGGAGTGCAGGTGCTCCTGCGAGACTTTCACCCCTTTCCCTCCGCACAGTCCATCGGCTTTGATCACGTAGAGCTCACCGAGGTGTGCCAATGCCCTCTCCGCCTCGCCGATACTGCGGACGACCCGGTAATAGGGACTTGCCTGCGGTACTGTCTTTTCAAGCAGCTCTCTGGTATAGGACTTGCTGGTCTCGATACGGGCCAGTGCCCTGTCCGGGCCGAATACAGAGACCCCCGCAGCACGCAGGGCATCTGCGGTCCCGGTGCTCAGGGGTGCCTCAGGTCCGATGACCGTCAGGTCGATCTCCCATGCAGTCAGCTGTGAGCAGACCGCAGCAGCATCGGTGATATCCCCGATGCGGTAGTCACTGCACAGCTGCATGATCCCGGGGTTCGCTGTGGTCCCGAACGCGAAGAGGGTCGTCGGTTCAGGAGCATGATAGAGGGCATATGTAAGGATATGCTCCCTTGCTCCCGATCCGATCACGGCTATTCTCATCATCACTGTCCCTCCTGTTCGTGGATGTAGGTCCCTCCAAGACATGCGGTACAGGGGGTGTCTATGTGGTGGTCACCCTTTCTGGTGACGGCTTCCTCAAGACCTTCGAGCTGCTGATAGAGCAGGATATCTGCTTCCAGGTATGCTCTGATCTCCTCTTCTGTCTTGGATGATGCGATCAGTTCCTCATGGGTGGGGATGTCGACCCCGTAGTAGCAGGGCTTACAGACCGGCGGGCAGGCTGAGACGAAGTAGACCTTCTTTGCCCCGAACTCCTTCACCATCTTGACGATCTCCTTGCTGGTGGTCCCCCGCACGATGCTGTCATCTACGATCATGACATCTTTGCCTTTGATCTCCAGCAACTGGGGTACGAGTTTGTACCGGACTGACTGCCTGCGCTGTTTCTGATCAGCCATGATGAAGGTCCTGCCGATGAAGGTGTTCTTATAGAGTCCTTCGGAGTAGTTCACTCCCAGGACCCGGGCCATCGAAAGAGCCATGGTGTTTGCTGTAGAAGGGGCGGGGATGATCACGTCCGGGCGCAGTTCCCCGTAGCGTTCCTGCCACAGATGCCCGAGGTTCTCTCCCATGCGCAGTCGTGAACGGTAGATGTTGATGTTGTTCATCATGGTATCGGGACGTGCGAAGTAGACATATTCGAAGATACAGGGGGTGAAGGCCCTGTGCTGCACGATCTTCGAGAAGAGCTCCCCGGCTTCGGTCACATAGATGAGTTCTCCCGGGGCAACATCTCGGATGAGGGTGTAGCCGAGCATGTAGAACATCGTGTCTTCCGAGGCGAAGATATACTCCTTCTTCCCATCAGAGGACGTCCGTTCACCCATGACCAGAGGTCTGATACCGTGCGGATCACGAAAGGCTATGAGCCCCCGTCCCTTGATGATACTGACTGCGGAGACCGACCCCTTGATCAGGGAGAAGAGCTCTGAAGCGGCGATGCACAGCCCGTCAAAGAAGGTGGAGTCCGAGATCAGGTGGGTGGGATTGTGTCCGATACAGCGCTGGAGTACATCGGCAAAGAGCTGCATGAGCATCTCGGAGTCGCTGTAGGTATTGAGGTAGCGCTTCCGCTTGGTGATCACCTCATCACGGAGCTGGAGATAGTTTACGATATTGCCGTTATGGGCAAAGGCTATCCCGTTGGGGACACTGGTCCAGAAGGGCTGGACCTCATCCCCGCTCTTGCCCCCGCTTGTCGGATAGCGGGTATGGCCTATCCCCATATGCCCCTGAAGCCGTTCCATGTGTCGTGCCTGGAAGATATCACGGACCAGACCGGTCCCCTTCTTGATATGCAGTCCATCATTGCAGGTGATGATCCCTGCAGCATCCTGCCCACGGTGCTGAAGCTGAACGAGACTGTCGTAGATATCGGTTACCACCGGGCGCGTTGCAATGATGCCGACGATGCCGCACATGGGCTAGAGGCTCCTTTCTGAGAGGGCAAGGATCCTCATGACCGCAAGCGCCGCATTGCCGGGGTCGAGTACCGCCATCACAGGAGTCCTGCTCGGCATCTGCAGGGTCGAGTGGATGTTCACCATCATATCTACCTTGTCTGCGAAGGGCGGGCAGGCGATCACCGGGGCAGTGCAGTTCGCTGCGCAGAACCCGGAGAGGGCGTTGGACCGTCCTGCTATGGTGATATAGACCAGGGCTTTCTCGTCTTTGTGCGCATCGAGGATACCCATGACTTTCAGGGGTTCCTTATGGGCCGATGCCGTATAGACATCGATCGCATAGCTTGATTTGTCATAGCCCTCAGCCCGCTGCAGACCATCGATGATCCTGTCTGCATGCGGTCTGTCTGAATCCGATCCCATGATGATCACGATCTTCTTCATACCTCTGTACTCCTTGTGTTTCGTGTTATTCGACATCCCGACCCCGCAGGTTCGCGAGGTTCTCTGCCAGGCGCTGTGCGGGATCGATCCCGGGTCCTTCAGGGAAGACGAACTTCTGCCCGGTGATCAGCTCATAGAGCATGATATAGCGGTAGGAGAGTTCGATCACCAGCTCATCCGGTGCTTTCGGGAGTACTGCATCATGGTAGGGATCGCAGTGCTCTCTGAACCAGAGTCGCAGGAACTCCTTGTCGATGTTCTCCGGTTCAAGGCCTTCCTGCAGGCGTCTGCTGAAGGAGTCTTTGAGCCAGTACCGGCTGGAGTCCGGGGTATGGATCTCGTCGATCAGCAGGATCCTGCCATCAGCAGCCCTGCCCATCTCATACTTGGTATCGACAAGGATCAGTCCATGTTCCTCTGCGGTCTCTGACCGAAGGCGAAGAGTTCCATGGCATACTCACTGGCTGTCTCCCAGTCCTCCCTGCTCATCCACCCCTCTTCGATGATCTCCTTCGGAGAGATGGGCCGGTCATGATCATCAGCCTTGGTGGTGGGGGTGATCACCGGTTCGGGGAGCTGCTGGTTCTTCACCAGCCCTCGGGGAAGTCGATACCGCAGTAGCTGCGAACCCCACTGCGGTACTGTGTCCACAGGGAGGTGTCGGTCGTCCCGGTGATGTAGCCTCGTACGACGAACTCGATGGGGAACACAGTACATCGGGTGCCGATGGTCGTGTTCGGGTCAGGGACGGCCAGTTTGTGATTCGGCACGATATGACGGGTCTTGTCGAACCACCAGGCACTGGTCAGGTTCAGGACCTGACCTTTGAATGGGACTGAGGCGAGGATACGGTCAAAGGCACTCTGCCGGTCAGTGGTGACGAAGACCATACGGTCATCAAGGGTATAGCTGTCGCGGACCTTGCCCCGTTTCTTTCCCGGCAGGTCAAGGTCGGTCTCGGTCAGGCAGCTCTCAAGATGGTCTGCGATGATCTGCTTATAACGGATCTCATCAGGCTTCATAGATCATACTCCTGTGGGCTATGGGACTGGAGAGCAGATGGGTCTGCTCCACCAGTGCATAGACTTCGTCGGCTGTGCTCATGTCATCTGGAGTGATCGTCCAGATGACCCCGTGGCGAATCGATGTGATGGAATCGATCCCGAACCAGTTCGTGAGTGCATCTACGGCGTGTTCCCCGATACTGTCATCCCGTTCTCGAACGAGCAGTGACCGTGATCCCACGGGGGCCGCTGTCGTGGTGATGAACTCCTTGTTGCTGTTGAAGAGTTCTCCGCTTGCAATGATACGTTCCATGGTCTGTGAGGTATGGGCGGGATCCATCGAGATCTCCCAGTGGGTCCTTCTGCTGACAGACACCCCGATCCCTCTCTGCCTCAGTGCATTCTCCACCGATACGGCTTCATTGTCGGTGATGATCAGGTCTATGACCAGTTCGTGTGCATCAGAGGGGGCTCTGTAGTGCTGCAGTGGTTCCCGGGGAGCATAGTAGTCACTGGAGAGCAGGGTGACAGGTTCAGCAGGTCGTGCTTCGCACCGTTCGATGTACTGCCTCATGGAGGTGAAGATCGCATCTCCTGCAGGGGTCCTCTCAGGATGGGGCATCATCGCCATGACCGTACCGGATGCATTGCAGATCGCGGCAGTGTTGCACAGCGATCCGTTGGGGTTTACCGGGAAGTCGGGGTCTTTGCTGCCCTGTTCGTCGGTATAGGAGAAGAGGATCATATTCCGTTTGAGCATCTCGTCGCGGAGATCGTCGGAGAAGAGGAATCGCCCTTCAGCATGTGCTGCCGGGATCCTCAGGCACGTCCCCTCCTGCATGGCAGACGTGAAGGCACACCCCGGGGGGGCACCGTCGAAGCAGATGGTGATCCATGCATTATAGAAACCGGTGCCGAGCAGGGTTCCCTGTTCGACTCGTCTGTTCGTCGTCAGTGCCGCACCGGGCAGGTAGCCCTCGATCCCCGGAACCATTCCCGACTCCACCAGGATCTGTGCTCCGTTGCAGATCCCCAGGACCGGTTTCCCTTTCTCACTCTCGATCTTGATCGCATCCATGATCGGGTCCTGAGCGGCGATGATCCCTGACCTGCTTCGGTCCTCATACGAGAAGCCCCCGGCGATCACGAACCCGTCATAGGAACTGAGGCGCTGTATCGACATGTTCCATCGATGAGAGACCGGCTGCATCCCGGCCCGTCTGATGGCTTCTGAGGTCTCCCGTTCACAGTTGGTTCCCGGAAATTGAATGACGCCGATGATCATGCTGCACCTCCTGCCCCGGTGATACCGGTGATCACGGTCCTGCCGTCTCCGGGTGCTATCACCCCGAGTCTCACAGCCTGCTGTCCGAAGCAGGTCGTGATCACCGATCGCGCCTGCTGCGCCTGTTCCTGCGGGACGACGATCGTGTACCCGATCCCCATGTTGAACGCGTGGAACATCTCAAGCGGCGGGATCTCTCCGAGGTCTGCGATATAGGAGAAGATGGGGGGGATGTCCCAGGATTCGGGATCGATGACCGCTGAGAGGTGTTCAGGGAGTGTCCTCGGGACATTCTCGATCAGACCCCCTCCTGTGATGTGAGACATGCTCTTCACCTGCAGTCCTGAGGCGAGCAGGTCCCGGACCGCCCCGGCATAGTTGGTATGCGGTTCAAGCAGCAGTGCCCGATGGTCCTTCCGCTCCTGTCTCCGTAGACTTCGGGCAGGCTGTCATCGATGGACAGTCCAGCATGTTCGAAGAGGACTTTTCGTGCAAGGGAGTAGCCGTTGGTGTGCAGCCCGCTCGAGGGGATCCCGAAGATCACATCAGATGCGATCACGTCGCTGCCGTTGATGATCCGGTCCTTCTCGACGAAGCCGGTCACGATACCGACCAGATCATGTTCTCCGTCACGATAGGTCCCGGGCATCTCTGCTGTCTCCCCGCCTACCAGAGAGACTCCCGCCTCCCGGCAGCCGGCAGCCATGCCGGCGACCATCTCTGCGACCACCTCAGGTTCCAGCCGGTCATTCGCGATATAGTCGAGAAAGGTGACAGGATTCGCACCGTGGACGATGATGTCGTTGCAGCAGGCGCTCAGGAGGTCTCTGCCGATGGTAGAGTAGTCTCCGGCCATCTTCGCCAGCATGATCTTCGTACCCACCCCGTCGATGCTCTGCATCATGACCGGGTGAGTGTAGGCTGTGAGCAGCTCTGAGAGATCATAGAAGGAGCCGAAACTGCCCAAGCCTGTCAGGACGGCCGGGGTGAAGGTCGACAGGGCACTCTCCTTGATCCGCTCGACGGTCAGGTTCCCGGCGTCGATGTCGACACCCGCTGCTTTATAACTGATACTCATGATAATCTCCTTCTCAATCCCTGAGTCCATAGCTGTGTTGCTTCGGTCACGGTCAGCTGGATACGTGATCCTATGCTGATCTGGTCCAGATCGGTGGTATGACCCAGACTGACGGGGTCGATACCGGCTGCGGTGAAGACGGTTCTACAGGCAGCTGCCTGTGCTCCGTTCACGGCGATGATGAACCCGAAGGATTCACCGAAGAGCCAGAGGTCATCTCGCAGCGGGGTATCATCAGGTATCACAGCCTCGATACCGACCTGATGTGAGAAGGTCATCTCACTCAGGGCCACGGCGATCCCGCCTTCGGAGATGTCATGACAGGCGGTGATCAGATCCTGCTGTGCACAGGTGCGGATCGCCTCTGAGATCTTCATCAGCTTCTGAAGATCCGGTGCGGGGATCTCTGATGACCGCTCATCGAGCAGTTCCAGATAGACCGAACCTCCGCAGGCAGCTTCCCTGTCGCCTACGAGCAGCAGTTCCAGCCCTGCCTCGTGCAGATCCCGCTCGATCGTGTGGTCCACGTCATCGAGCCTGCCGAGTACGGCTATCATCGGACTGGGCGGGATCGAACCGTTGCCTGACTCATTATAGAGTGATACGTTCCCTGCGATCACCGGGATTCCCAGTGTATCAGATGCATCTGCTACACCTTTGCAGCCTTCAACGAAGAGTCTCATCTGTTCAGGTTTTTCCGGATTCCCGTAGCACAGGCAGTCAGAGAGGGCGATCGCCCGGGCTCCGACGGCAGTGGTATTGCAGAAGGCCTCCACGACTGCATTCACCGCTCCCTGATAGGGGTCGATGGCATTCTGTCTGGGGTTCTGGTCGGTGGTGAGGGTGACAGCGATCTTCCTGAGTTCTTCGGGGTAGGTCATGTCGTTGAAGGGAGTGATCACTCCTGCATCACCTGCCCCTGCCTCGAGGGCTGTGCGGCCCTGCACCTGCTTGTCATACTGTTCATACAGCGGATGCCGTGATGCGATGTTCTCATGTCCGAGCAGTCGCCTGAGGATCTCATTCAGATCTTCGGGTTCCTCGAACACGGTCGATGCGATCGGTTCCGGCAGCTCTCCGACTTCCCGGTCGTAGAGGAACCCTCTGGTCACTTCAGCGGCAGGGGCGTGCACGAGTTCTTCCCCCCGATAGGTGACGATATAGTCTTCTGCATCAGTGACCTTGCCGATGACTCTTGCAGCAGCGCCTTTGGAGATCTGAGGAAGGGCATATTCGGTATTGTAGTGCTCGAGGATCATCGGCGTCAGATCAGGAGGTGATACCCACATGTAGCGCTCCTGTGTCTCTGCACAGAGGATCACGTGGGGGGGAACTCCCCTTCTGCGGTATGGATGTCCTCTACCTGTACCACAGCCCCGTACCCGGAGGCTTCCACCAGCTCGACACTGGCACAGGCGATCCCTCCGGCTCCGAGGTCCTTGAAGCTACGCGATCGATGGCATCGATGGCTTTGAGCCGTTTGAACAGCTCGTTGGAGGCTTTGATCATATGACGGCCTAGAAAGGCGTTCGGTTCCTGTACCGCTCCCTTGTTCTGTTCCTGTTTGTCCGCTTCGAGCTCGAAGCTGGCGAAACTGGCTCCACCGAACCCGCTGTTGTCAGTCGGCTTGCCGACGAGGATCAGATCGTGTCCGGCCGCATGCTTCGGTGCATAGGAGTGGATGATGGCGTCCTCTGCCACCACCCCGAGGGAGACGACGGTGACCAGACAGTTGTCATCATAGCCTTTGTCGAACTGAAGCCCTCCTGCGATGCTCGGTACTCCGATGGGATTCCCGTATCCTGCGATCCCCGATACCACTCCCTCATAGATCCATTTGTTTTTCGGGATATCGACGGAGCCGAAGCGCAGGTCGTCGGCCTGTGCGATGACCTGTGCACCCATGCAGCAGACATCTCTGACATTACCTCCGACCCCTGTGGCAGCTCCCTCATACGGGACCAGCTGACTGGGATGGTTATGTGACTCATGGCTCATGACGATGGCATAGCCTGTTCCCTGCTGGTCTGTTGCGACCCGTATGACTCCGGCATCCTCCTTCGCACCGAGGATCACATCAGGTCCTTCGGTAGTGAAGAGCTTCAGATACGGTCTGCTGCTCTTGTAGGAGCAGTGCTCTGATCCTTCGATACCGAACAGGATCAGTTCGGTCAGCGTCGGTGCTCTACCCAGGATCTCAAACTGCAGCTTCCTGGCTTCAGCGACTGTCAAACCGATCTGATGACTGTTCAGGAGCTCTTTGATCTGACCATCATGCAGCTCTTTCAGATCGAATCGGGGATTACGTGTGTGTGACATGCAGGTCTCCCTTTATACTGGTCCGTCGGGTACCATCTCGCTCTGCAGGGGATCTCAGCAGTCATGAGGAAACAAAAAGACCCCGGAATGGTATCCGGGGTCTTCAGTATCATCATGCAGGCGCATTGTATTGCTGCATGTATCGATACACGGTATGGTGTGTATTCGCATGCAGTTCACCCCATATGGTACGGGGAATCATCCAACACGTCGATAAGCTGTCTCTCTGTGAGTTCGAGCGGTCCAAATGCAAACCTCTTGAATTCTCTTTTATCGTGTACTTCCTGTGAAGATACTGCGATATGTATACAGCTGTTATACCGATTCTGTTGTTGTTGTGCAACACAAAGAAGGGGATTGTGTGAGATAATCATGAAAAATGTGGATAGTGTTGCATTGTGTAACAATGCTACAACAGGATGGGGCAGCTGTTATGTATTTTCCACAAAGACATTACCGGAGAGCGTCATCACATCCCTGAATGAGAACTGATAGATGGCAAGACTGACATGGCCGTTCTGTTCGACCATGACGCCCTCTGAGTTGAGCATCGAGAACTGTTCTTCGAACCCTTCGCCATGCGGCAGGGAGATCATACCCTGACGGTTGATGACCCGGTGCCAGGGAAGGTCCTTGGTATGTGAGCAGGAGTGCAGGATCCGTACGACCTGTCTGGCACCTCTCGGGGCTCCTGCCTGCGCTGCGATCTGGCCGTAGGTGGCTACGGTGCCCTCGGGGATCAGCTTGATCAGGCTGATCACTCTATGGGAAAAATCAGCATGTCCTTGTTCCATGAATAACCCTCCTTGTGTCATATGGATAGCTGTGATGAGGTCTGAATGCCTGTTCACAGCTGATGATCATAATAGATCATATGAGTATAACCTTTTTTATGATATAAATATAGAGTCATGAGGCTGCATGACGGCAGTTTGTCTCATGTTTCACAGGTTCACCGATCAGTCCCTTTGGTGATCAAGCTGAATAATTGCTTACTACCTCTATGAAAGGACTTTAATATTTTTACACGAATCTATAGAATAGTCGGACAATCGTGTACATACCTCAAACAGGAGATACAGTATAAATGGATATTGATGTGAAGAGTCTTCATCCGCTGGAGATTCGCATACTCAGACATGTGACCAGGGGCGAGCAGATCACGGCAGAACGCATGATCGATGAACTTGACTACAAGCTCGGGCAGTGCAACCAGGCTTTCAGCTGGCTGATGGGCAAGGGGCTGCTCGAAGAGACCAGAAGAGAGACCAGAGTCTATTACGAGCTCACAGAGCTCGGACATATGCAGGCTGAAGTGGGGCTGCCCGGTGAACGGATGTTCAATCTGCTCAAAGAGCATGTGGCGCACTCACTGCCTGAGATGGCCAAAGCGCTGAATCTTGAGCAGCGGGACATCGGATCAGCCTTCGGTGAGCTCTCAAAAGCCGGAGTGTTCGGCATGGATGAGCAGAAGAAGGCGATACTCAAGAGTGATGCGCTTCCTGATACCTATCAGGTGATCAAGCAGCTGATCCTTCGGGCACAAGAGCATTCGCTGTGTGAGACAGACCTCGATGAGGATGAGCAGCGGGTCATCGGGTCGATCAGCAAGAAGCGAGGGGCATCGATGGTCCCGTTCAAGATCGTTGAACGTGAAGAGGTGGTCTATGCCCTCACAGCGGCGGGAGCAGCTGTACAGGGTCAGCTCGAGGCTGCCGGGGTCACCGGTGATGAGCTCGGTGCGCTGACCCCTGCCATGCTTGCCGGCGGCAGCTGGAAGGATAAATCGTTCAGAAGCTACTCGGTCGCATCCCCTCCGGGCAGGGTGCTGCTCGGACGGAGGAACCCTACGGGGAGTACCTGCAGTGGGTGAAGGACAAGCTGACCACGCTGGGTTTCGAAGAGTTCGATGGACCGCTGGTCGAGACGGAGTTCTGGAACGGGGACGCCCTGTTCATGCCCCAGTTCCACAGCGCAAGAGATATCCATGATGTCTATTATGTGAACAATGCATCGCATGCACGAGAGATCGAACAGCCGTACCTCGATCAGGTGGCGGCCGTCCATGAGAATGGATGGACGACCGGCAGCCGCGGCTGGGGATATGAGTTCGACCATGAGTTCACCCGAAGGCAGGTCATGAGAAGCCAGGGGACTGTGCTCTCTGCCAAGACCCTCCCGAAGGCGAAGATCCCCGGGAAATACTTCGGGGTCGCACGATGCTTCAGGTATGATCAGGTGGATGCCACCCATGGTGCTGATTTCTATCAGACCGAGGGTATCGTACTGGGAGAAGATGTGAATCTGAAGACACTCCTGGGACTGCTGAAGATGTTCGCCGAAGAGGTGGCAGGTGCTGAAGAGGTCAAATATGTTCCGGGGTACTTCCCCTTTACCGAACCGTCGATCGAGGTGCATATCAAGCATCCGATCCTTGGCTGGTTCGAGCTTGGCGGAAGCGGGATCTTCCGGCCGGAAGTGACCAAGGCGATGGGGATCGATGTGCCAGTGCTCGCATGGGGACTGGGAATAGATCGCATGGCACTCATGCATCTGGGACTCAATGATCTTCGGGAACTGTTCACCCCCGACATTGAAAGTGTTCGAACGAGGAGAGGGAAATAGCATGCCTAAGATTGAAGTACATACCGGCAGATTCTTCGAACTGCTGGGAGACACCTATACTGATGATCAGCTTGAAGAGATCCTTCCTGCTGCGAAAGCTGAGCTTGACGGACGGGACGATGAGCAGGGGATCCTGAAGATCGAACTCAATGACACGAACCGACCTGACCTGTGGTCAGCAGCCGGCCTTGCACGGCAGCTGCGTGTGAATCAGGGAGCGCAGGCCCCCTTCTACGACTTCTTCTCCACAGACCTCGAACAGTTCGAGTGTGAAGATCGGGTGGTGGAAGTCGACCAGAGCACCACGGGGATCAGACCGTACATCGTCGCATTCGCTGTGAGCGGTAAAGCGGTCGATGAGGCGTCTCTCAAGGATCTGATCCAGACCCAGGAGAAACTCTGCTGGAACTTCGGCAGGAAGAGAAGATCGATAGCGATGGGGGTCTACCGCAGTGACCTGATCACCTATCCTGTGCAGTATGCTGCTGTCGATCCCGATACGACCTCGTTCATCCCGCTGCAGATGGACCTGCCCATGACACTCAGGCAGATTCTCAAGGACCATCCCAAGGGACAGGAGTTCGGCCATATCGTAGCCGATCTTCCACGATTCCCCTTTCTGCAGGATGCGAACGGCCAGGTACTGAGTTTTCCACCGGTCATCAACAGTGCTGAGATCGGTGCGGTACAGATCGGAGATGAGCAGCTGTTCATCGAACTCACCGGGACGGTGCTCAAGGACCTGATCCTTGCTGCATCGATCGTATCCTGTGACCTTGCCGACCAGGGGTTCACCATCCTCCCTGTGAAGGTGGTCTATCCATATGAGACCGAGTTCGGCAGGGAGATCGTCTGCCCCTATTATTTTCAGGAGCCCGTCAGTGCTGATCTCTCCTACGTCAACAGCCTGCTCGGAGAGGAGTTGAGTGCTGATCAGTCGCTTGAAGCACTCAGGCGGATGGGGATCTATGCGATCGCTGATGAGCAGAAGCTCTTTGTGACGATCCCCGAATACCGTAATGACTTCCTCCATCCGGTGGACGTCGTCGAGGATGTCATGATCGGACACGGCCTCGGCCGGTTCGAACCGGTCATGCCCCGTGATTATACGGTAGGCCGGCTGACCTCTGCAGAGCTGTTCGCCCGTAAGGTGAAAGATATCATGATCGGCCTGGGGTTCCAGGAGATGATGTATAACTATCTCGGTTCACGAAAGGACTATATCGAGAAGATGCACGTTGACGGTGCTGAATATATCCAGATAGCCAACCCCATGACTGAGAACTATGAGTATGTGCGGGCATCGATCATGCCTTCTCTGCTGAATTCTGAGAGTGTCTCAGGTAATGCCGTGTATCCTCATCGTATCTTCGAAGTGGGGAAGGTCGCGTTCCTCGAACCTTCCGACAACTCCGGGACCGTGACACGGAACGCCCTCGGGTTCTTCTCATCAGACAGTGCCATCGGGTTCAATGAGATCAACAGCGAGCTTGCAGCACTGCTGTTCTATCTGAATAGAGCGTACAGCCTGCGTGAAGTCCAGGATCCGAGATTCATCGAAGGAAGAGCCGGTGAGATCATCATCGACGGTGTGAGGGTCGGGATCTTCGGTGAAGTCCACCCTGCAGTCCTTGAGAGCTGGGGTATCGGGATGCCGTCTGTCATGTGTGAGATGGATCTTGACCTGGTGATGGCCCTCTGAGTTCGAACCGGTACTAGCGGTCCTCCAGCGGGATCGCGAATGCAGCAAACACTCCCAGATGACCGGCATACGCAGTGCGGATGTCGGTCGTCCTGAGCGGCAGCAGCCCGCAGGAACGGAGTGAGACTTCGGGGGCATACCCCGGGGCATGCGTCTGTTCCCCGACATCGACCGGGACACAGCCTTCGGGAGCTCCAGCGCCGTCCAGGCGCAGGAGTGCAGTCGGTCCGGAGAGATCAGCATACAGCACGATATCCTCGGAGATCATGAGCTCAGCCCCCTCGGGGCTGCGCTTACCCAGAGGATAGCGCGCTGCGATCAGGCGTTCCGGGGTGATGATCGCCATGTTCATCTGGAGATCGGCTCTGAGTGCCGCGATGGTCTCGGGAGAACCGGTATAGATCAGGATCGACGGTGCCTGTGCATCAATGAACTCAAGCAGTGCTTCAGCAGGGGCCTGCCGGACTTCGTTGAGTACCAGGACGGTGAAGTCGAGCGGGTCCGCGGCTGCATGCTTGACCCGTGAGTTGTCGATGACGAAGTCAGTCCTGCCGGGGGCGGTGGTGGTGCATGAGCTCAGCAGTACGATCAGCAGCAGCAGAGAAGCGGTACGTATCCGGTTCATGGGAACTCCTTGATGATCAGTCGGAGAAGAGGCTGTTGAAATCATCTTTAGCCTTCGTATGATCCTGCGGGATGTGTTTCCCGCTGCCGGCATAGGGGTCGAGTACGAAGAACTCACAGAAGTTGGCCGCTTCCTTGTCCCTCACCGGTTCGCTGATATGTTCAAGACATTCATGTGGAGCACCTGAATCATAGAACGTACAGTTCCTGCAGATCTTCAGCGGATTCCCGCAGTGGTCGCAGAGGGTGTTTCGGTAGATCTTCGTCTTTGCAGGGATCTCTGCCCCGCAGAAAAACATTGTGCCATACCTGAAGTATATAACCTCACGTGGAGATTTGCAATCGAGTTCATGGATTCTCAGGGACTGAAACTTGTCTGCAGGGGGATGGTGGTGTAGTATGTAAACCGGTTTAGGAGAGAACACCATGGCGAAAGCACATAAGAGAGATCGCAGAGTGACGATATCGGATCTGGCACAGGCGGCCGGGTATTCCAAGACCGCGGTATCCTTTGCGTTCAATGATCCCGGGAGGATCTCGGCGAAGGCCTTCGGGATCATTACCGAGACCGCGAAGAAGATCGGCTATGTACCGAGTCCCACAGCCCGTCATCTGTCGCTCCAGCGCCATCAGGCTATCGGTCTGCTGCTTCCGCAGCAGGTGGATACCGCACTGCAGAATCCCTATATCGTACATATCATTCAGGGACTCGGCATGGCCTGCCATGATGACACCTATACCATATCACTGATCCCGCCGATCGAAGAGAGCCTCTCGGAAGCAGTCAGACGGGCAGCTGTCGATGGTCTGATCACTCTGGGGATGCATGCGGAGATGCGTGCCGTCGAAGTGATGGAGCAGCGCAGGATCCCCTTCGTCACCATCGATGGGATCCCCTCCGATATGATGCCCTGCGTGAACAGCTCGGATGAACAGGCCGCCTATGATATCATGAAGCTGGTCCTCTCGTTCGGGCACAGGACGATCGCCGTGGTCTCCATCGCGGGAGAGGGGGAACCTCCGAAGTCCTATGACCGCAGTGTCATCGAGCTGCGGATGCAGGGCTATCTCCGGGCGTTGCAGGAGGAGGGGATACCGTTCGATAGTCCTGATCTCTCCATCTATGAACAGGAGTGTTCCCTTGCCGGCGGTGCAGCCGCAGCGCATGTGATCATGAAAGAGTCTTGCCGCCCGACGGTGGTCGTCTGCATGAGTGACATCATGGCGATCGGCTGCCAGTTGGAACTGCTGAAGCTGGGGATACAGGTGCCCGATGAGATCTCACTGGTCGGCCATGATGATATAGACATGGCCTCTGCCGTGGCGCCGGGGATCACGACGGTCCGGCAGCCGGGACGGATGAAAGGCCTGGTCGCAGCACAGATGCTCCTGCAGCTGATCGCAGAGGCTCCCCTCGAGCAGTCACGCGTGACTGTACCCTACAGCATCATCAAAAGAGGTTCCCTATGTCAAAGAAGCTGATCGACTGGACCCTGACCGTATGTTCGGAGGTCAATACCGACTTCGTCTCCAATCCCTATCCTGCCCCCTGTGAGGAGATCACGATCTCCATCCGCATCTCTCCCCATGCCCCGGTACGGCAGGTATTCATCAGGGGGATCAGTGACGGTGTCAGCTTTCGCATCGCGATGGATACTCCAATACGCAAAGGAGTCTTCGACTACTACCGTGCGGATGTCGAGATGGACAGGAACCGGCTGCTCTACTGGTTCGAGATCGAGACTGCTGACGATGGGTACTACTACTATACCTGCAGGGTCTGCAGCAGGTCCCACCCACCGAGGAGCACGATTTCGTGATCATCAGTGCGTTCCGGAACCCGCAGTGGGTCCCGGGAGCCGTCTTCTACCAGATCTTCCCTGACCGCTTTCGCAATGGGGACCCCTCAATCGGGGTAGCAGAGGGCGAGTACCAGTTCGATGGGGTGATGACCAGTGTCACCCCTGGGGAGAGGCACCTCCTGAGTATGAAGAGGGGCGATGCATAGATTTCTATAATGGGGATCTTGCCGGCATCGAGCAGTCCATACCATACTTTCAGGAGCTCCATATCGATGCCCTGTATATCAACCCGATCTTCTGTGCGAAGACCAATCACCGGTACGACTGTACCGACTACTTCCATGTGGATGAACATCTCGGCGGCGATGAGGCGTTCGCTTCCCTGATGGATAAGCTGCATGCGGCTCAGATGCATGCGGTGATCGATGTGTCGATCAACCATACCGGTATCGAGCACCAGTGGTTCCAGAAGGCACTCCATGAGCCGGAATCCCCGGAGGCGGAGTACTACTACCGGCTCTCTGACGGGAGTTTCGTCTACTGGTTCGACATCCCGACCCTGCCGCAGCTGAACTTCAATTCCGAGCAGCTGTGCAGGAGGATATGGCAGGACCCCGATTCTCTGATCAGGCACTACCTCGAGCCTCCCTATTCGATCGATGGGTGGCGATTCGATGTAGCCAATCAGGTGGGGCGAAGAGGTCCCGATCAGTTCTGCCATGCCATCTGGAAGAGCGTGCGCAAAGCGGTGAAGAAGACCTCCCCCTTGGCCTACATCATCGGTGAGCACTGGGAGGACCCTCTGGAGTATCTTCAGGGTGATCAATGGGACAGTGCCATGAACTACTTCGGTTCCGGCCGGCCGATCAGAGGCTGGCTGGGGGAACTCGACCGGTTCCTCATGCAGAACTGGGGCATGATCCCGTTACCGGCAGGAAGCTCAGCGCAGAGGATCTGCAGACGGCGATCGAGCAGCATCTGACACACCTGCCCAACCAGCTGCAGTTCCTGCAGTTCAATCTGATCGATTCCCATGATACCCCGAGGCTCCACCATCATGCAGCGATCATGGACTGGCAGTGCTACTGCGGGGCGCTCTATCTGCTGTTCACCCTCCCCGGGGCGGTATCCTACTTCTATGGGGATGAGATCGGTCTGGATGGGCATGCCATGAGTGTGGAAGGTTCCCGCTATGCCATGGAATGGGACCGTTCGAAGTGGGATATGGAGTTCTTCACCCTCTACAGCAGGCTCGGGGAGCTCAGACACTACTACCGCAGGATCTTCGCGTACGGGGCGTTCAGGACCCTGTTCGCTGTACAGGATGTCTATGTGTGTGCCAGGTTCCTGGAGGATCAGGCGATCATCACCATCGTGAACAGAAAGGACTATGCGCATGAGCATCAGATCCCGGTAGAGCTCCTGGGAGCCGTCTCCGGTGTCGGACTGCTTGATGAGGTGGAGCTTTCGATAACGGATCAGCTGCTGAAGGTGGTGCTGGCACCGAAGGAGTCGACGATGATCCTCTGCCGGTGCGAGTCCTGATCAGAAGCTCAGCCGCTCACCCAGAAGGATCATCTCCTCTGTCCCTTCATAGGCATCCTTGAGCAGCCTGGGGTCTTCCCGTCCCCGGTATACCTCGGGATGATGTGTATATGGAGGTGTGGGACCTCCTGACCTGAAGCCGGGCCATTGTTGATCATGATGTTGAACCCGTCGCACTTGAGGACCTCTTTCATCCTCGATGCCGTCTTTCGAGCTATACTCATGAGATAGGCCAGTTCAGCCTCCGGGCAGTCAAGGATCGTCTCATACTCATGTTTTGAGATTACCAGAGCATGTCCTTTGTTGATCGGTGAGATGTCAAGGATCACGAAGGAACGGTCGTCCTCATGCAGAGAGACCGAAGGGATCTCTCCGTTGATGATCCTGGTGAAGATAGTTGCCATGGAGGGCTCCTTGTGTGAGTGGTCTGTATCTCATCATACCATCGGCTCGACCGTTCGTACAGATAGTGAGGACAGGGACGACCGTATTTCCCTGCAGCTGACCCATCAGTACCGTGATACGGTATCCCTATTGCAGTGTACCGGACACGGTAGAGCTGCCGGTTCTCTGTCTACTGTGATAATTACTCCTGCAGTAAGAAAAAACGCAAATATTTAATATAAAAGGGATTGAAAAAAAGAGGAACTGTACTACACTCCTTTCCCGATACCCTGTGGTGTCAAAAGTATAAAAATAGAGTAGTAACCTCTGAATTTTGGTACTTTTTGTACAGGATTGAACCCTGCCGGACTTGTTCTTATCTTGAGTTGATCATAGGAATAACCTCAAAATAAGCTGACCCTGTTGATGTGCTTTCCGGTCTGGATCCAATGTGATGAGAGAAATTAGATTATTCTATATATTGAGAGGAAATAAATGGCAGAATTGGCTAATATGAGAAACATCGGTATCAGTGCGCATATCGACTCTGGTAAGACTACCCTGACCGAACGTATTCTGTACTATTGCAACAGAATCCATTCTATTCATGAGGTACGTGGAAAAGACGGCGTCGGGGCTACCATGGATTCCATGGAGTTGGAGAAGGAGCGAGGGATCACCATCGCTTCAGCAGCGACGAACGTGACATGGAAAGGTAACGATATCAACATCATCGATACTCCCGGACACGTTGACTTCACGATCGAAGTAGAGCGATCCCTGCGAGTGCTTGACGGTGCCGTACTGGTGCTCTGTTCCGTCGGTGGTGTACAGTCTCAGTCGATCACGGTCGACCGTCAGATGAAACGGTATAATGTTCCCCGTGTGGCATTCATCAACAAATGTGACCGAACCGGGGCCAACCCCTATAAAGTGACCGATCAGCTGATCAAGAAGCTTGGTCATAACGCTGTGATGATGCAGATCCCGATCGGTCTGGAAGACCGATTCGAAGGTGTCGTCGACCTGATCACCATGCAGGCTGTCTACTTCGACGGACCTCAGGGTGATGACGTGAGGTTCGGGGAGATCCCTGCAGAGCTGGAACAGAAGGCTGCAGAACGAAGAGAGGTCATGCTCGATGCACTCTCCCTCTTCTCTGATGACCTGATGGAGGCGATGCTCGAAGAGGCTGTGACCGAAGAGATGATCCATGAAGCAGTCAGACTCGGTACGCTCTCTCTTGACCTGACCCCCGTCTATATCGGATCAGCATATAAGAACAAGGGTATCCAGTCACTACTCAATGCCGTGATCAAATATCTTCCGAACCCGACCGAAGTCAGAAACGTCGCTCTTGACCTTGATAAGGAAGAGGCTGAGGTCGAAGTGATCTCTGATGATTCGATGAAGACCGTCTCTCTGGCATTCAAGCTTGAGGATGGCCAGTACGGTCAGCTGACCTACATTAGGGTCTATCAGGGAAGGATCAAGAAGGGCGATGAGCTCTATAACAGTAGATCACGAAAGAAGTTCAAGGTCGGCCGTCTGATCAAGATGCATGCAGACCATATGGAAGACATCACAGAGGCGGGAAGCGGTGATATCGCAGCGCTGTTCGGTGTCGAATGTGCGTCCGGTGACACCTTCTGTCATCCTGACCTGAACTATTCCATGACCAGTATGTTCGTCCCGAACCCGGTCATCACTCTGGCTATCGACCCTGTGGATAAGAAGTCAGCAGATAACATGGCTAAGGCACTGAACCGATTCACCAAAGAGGATCCGACCTTCAGGACCTATGTGGACCCGGAATCGAATCAGACGATCGTTCAGGGTATGGGAGAGCTGCACCTTGAGGTCTATATCGAACGTATGAAACGAGAATACAAAGCGGAAGTGATCACCGGTCAGCCCCAGGTCGCATACCGTGAGACCATCAGCAAGGCTGCTGAGTTCAACTATACCCATAAGAAGCAGACAGGTGGATCCGGTCAGTACGGACGTGTTGCCGGTCTGATCGAGCCATGTGAAGAGCAGAACTATGAGTTCGTCAACAAAATCAAGGGTGGATCCATTCCCAATGAATATATCCCCTCCTGTGATAAGGGCTTCCAGTCTGCCCTGGTCAAGGGGACACTCATCGGATTCCCGATCGTCAATGTACGTGCGATCCTCAACGACGGTCAGTACCACGCGGTCGACTCATCGGATCAGGCCTTCCAGACAGCATCTCTCGGAGCCTTCAGAGATGCCTACCCCCGTGCCAAGCCGATCATCCTCGAACCGATCATGAAGGTCAATGTCGAAGGACCGACAGAGTTCCAGGGGAACATCTTCGCGAGTATCAACCAGAGACGAGGTATCATCATCAGCTCTGCTGAGGATGGTGCATTCTGTACGGTCGAAGCCGAAGTACCACTGAGTGAGATGTTCGGATACTCTACCGTACTGCGATCCCTGACTCAGGGGAAAGCTGAATACACGATGGAAGTCGAAAAATACGGTAAAGTCCCTCAGTCAGTCTCTGAAGAGCTGAAGAAAGAGTATGAAGAGAAACGACGAAAAGAATCAGGTAAGAAATAACACTTAACACACATAGAGAAGCCTCGGGATTACCGAGGCTTCTGCTTTATTTCTGTTTTTGTTGCTGTCATATATATGATACAATGGGACAGACGTTAAAGCCGGAGGATACAAACATGGTCAGAGAAGAACTGAACAAGAGAAGCCCTTTACGGATATTTGAGAACTCGATTCATGGAGGGCTCGGCAATGGGAACCTGGGGGTCATCGCATCTCGTCATGGCATCGGGAAGACAGCGTGTCTGGTCCATATGGCTACTGATAAGCTGTTTCGGGATGAGCATGTCATCCATATCTCGTTCTCACAGAATGTCAATCACGTGATCGCCTGGTATGAGGATATCTTCAAGGAGATCACTTCAAAAAGAGAACTTGCTGATGCGATGCAGGTGCATGATGAGATCACGAAGAATCGTGTGATCATGAACTTCAATCAGGAGAATGTGAGTGTCGAACAGATCATCCGCAGCCTGAAGACGATGATCGTCGATGGCGGTTTCAAGGCTGATGCGATCTTCTTTGACGGGTATCAGATGACGACAGTCGATCCTGCAGAAGTCTCGAAGATCAAGGCGTTCGCGAACGAGATGGATCTGGAGATCTGGTTCAGTGTATCACCGGTCCTGGAAGATGTCGATTTCGATCAGTATGGGATCCCTCGACCCTTGCTCCCATCGTTGATACGGTGGATGTCCTCATCGGACTTCGCTACCAGGGTGAAGAGGTGGTCATGACCGTCGTGAAGGATCATGGGAACACCAATCCCACCAGACTTGCCCTGAAACTCGATCCAAAGACCATGCTGATCTCAGAAGAGAACTGATACCGGGCAGTCCGCATGACGACTGCTTGTCCAATAGATAGAATCGATAGAGAAGAGGTCTTTCAGCCTGAGCGTTGAAAGACCTCTTCTCTTTTGGTTCAGGGCTCATGGCTCGGGGAACCCGTGCCGCAGCTGAGATGGGATATGCACATGCAGGAGGTGGTAGAATGATCGTGAACAGAGATCAGAGCCAGATGTCGGGGGTCTCTTCGTGCAGCAATACCACTGCCTGAGCTTCGATGCTCAGGCCTTCACCCACCGGTCCCAGTCCCTCTGCGGTCTTTGCCTTCACCGAGACGTAGGAGAGGTCTATATGCAGCAGCTGTGCAAGAGAACTGCGAATCTGTTCGATGTGGGGGGCAAGTCGTGGTCTCTGCAGGATGATCGTCGAATCGATCGAATGTACGCTCAGTCCCTCTGCGTTGATCAGGCGGCATACGGTGGTAAGCAGCTCGCTGCTGCAGGCATCCTTCCACCTCTGGTCAGAGGGCGGGAAGTGGGTCCCGATATCACCAAGCGCCGCTGCTCCGAGCAGGGCATCTATGATAGTGTGCAGCAGGACATCCCCATCCGAGTGGCCGTCTTCTCCGAAGGGGCAGGTACCTGTACCCCTCCAAGCAGGAGCGGGCGCTGTGCCGTGAGTCGGTGGGAGTCCCATCCTATGCCGATCCTCATGGCTATGCTACTCCAGATCCTGGAGATAGGTGATCTTGATATTCTTCGGATCTCCGGGGATGATGCGGGTGTTCCCGCCCCAGTCGCTGAAGATCTCCGTGTCGTCATGATAGGTCCGTTCGATATGGGAGGCCAGATGGTGGGCCTTCCTGATCTCCGGGTAGCGGAAGGTCTGCGGTGTCTGGATCTCTATGATATGATCGCGTTCATGATGTGTGCTGATGAATCCATCGGTATCGATACTTTTGAGTGCATAGCGGGAGAAGAGTCCGGGTGCCGAACCGCCGTGGATGAGGGCTTGCTCGTAGGTCGCTCGTATGAGCTCAGTGGTCACCCAGGGACGTGCACCGTCGTGGATCATGACGATCTCAGGATTGAACGAAGAGAGGGCCTCTATGCCGTTTCTCACCGAATGCTGCCGTGTATCTCCGCCCTCGACCAGAATGATCGGTATGTCCGAAGGCTGTACAGCTACCAGTTCCCGGAACTCATCTGCGTATGATGAAGGATAGGTTATGACGATGATGCCGATCTCCGGTATCGCAGTGAACGCATCGATGGTTCGCTGGAGTACACTCTTTCCTTCAAGTATGATGAGCTCTTTCTTCTGTGTATGGTGTGATGAGTTGAATCTGCTGCTGAGCCCGGCAGCTGTCAGTACTGCTGCCGCTTTCATGGCCTGTGACACTAATCTGCTTCCAGTTTCATGAAGATCATCTGCTCCACTTCTTTCTTTGGCTTATCCAGGGAGAAGGAGATCTCATCGATGAGTATCTTCAGGGCACTGTCGAACAGTTTACGTTCCTGCACGGGAAGTTCTTTGATCTTACTTCGATGATAGAGCGTCTGCACGACCGTAGCGATGGATGTTGCCGTTCCCTCTTTCAAGAGGTCCAGGTTCATCTGATAGCGCATCTTCCAGTCGATGGTCACCGGTTCATAGATGCTGGAGATGGATGCGAGTGCTGATTTCGCCTCTTTTGGCTTCACGATCGCTCGTATGCCCAGTTCCTCTGACTTGTGAACAGGTATCATGACTGTCATATCAGAGATGTCGAGGTAGATGATATAATAGAGGATCTCTTTGCCTTTAAAGCTCTTGCTCTGGATCTCTTTGATCAGACCGACACCTTGCAAAGGATACACCACATGTTCGCCTATGGCGAACTGCCTGTCACTGACAGACGTTGTTTTCATTTCTGCAGAATTCATATCTCTACTATACTCAAAATTCGGAGTATAGTCAAAGGGTAAGGATTATCGTATACTGCATAGTTATGAAAAGAGAACGACTTTCTGGAATACTATTCCATCCGACATCACTGCCTAATCCCTGCGGGATAGGTGATCTGGGGAGTGAGGCCTACGCCTTCGCAGACTTCCTCGTACGAAGCGGCGCAAGCCTGTGGCAGGTCCTGCCTCTCGGTCCTACCGGATATGGGAACTCCCCCTATTCAGCACGGTCTTCGTTCGCGGGGAACGAGATGCTGATCGACCTCTCAGGCCTGTCAGATCAGGGCTATCTGCCGCGAAGACTGATCGATCAGATCCTGTGTTCGATCGTGGTCGCATCGACTATGGTTCGGTGCAGGAGTGGAAGATGCATCTGCTCAAGCAGGCAGCAGAGAACTTCCTTGCGCAGCACACAGACTCATCAGGTGATGAGTTCACCGACTTCTGTGCATCAGAGGCATTCTGGCTCGATGACTATGCACTTTTCATGGCTGTCTATGAACACTATCAGGATTCACGCTGGTACAGTATCTGGGACAGGGACATCGGATACAGAGAACCTGAGGCGATGGCGCGATGGAGTGCTCAGAAGGCGCATCAGATCATGCTCTGGAAGGTCCTGCAGTACTTCTTCTTCACACAGTGGGATGCCTTGCGTTCCTATGTCAATGAACGGGGGGTCAAGCTGATCGGTGATATTCCCATCTTCGCAGCATCTGACAGCGTTGACACCTGGGCGAACCTGCATCTGTTCAAGACTGATGATACCAACGCCTTCTCCTTCATCTCCGGTGTCCCTCCTGATTTCTTCAGTGAGACCGGGCAGCTGTGGGGAACCCCGGTCTATGACTGGGAGGCTAACGAGCAGGAAGGCTTCGCCTGGTGGCTCAAGCGGGTCGATGCGGCACTGAGGCTGACTGATATCATACGGATCGATCATTTCCGGGGCTTCGCCGCCTGCTGGGAAGTCCCTGCAGGAGAGAAGACGGCCGTGAACGGGAAGTGGGTACCTGCTTCCGGGGCCAAGCTGCTTGCGGCGATCGGGGCCCATCGAGGGGATATTCCGATCATAGCTGAAGACCTGGGAGTCGTCACCCCGGATGTCGAGGCCCTGAGGGATGGCCATGGCTTGCCTGGTATGAAGATCTTCCAGTTCTCCTTCGACTACCTGGGACCCGGGAGGCTCGATCCAACGAATGACTTCCTACCCCATAACTATCAGTACAACTGTGTCGCCTACACGGGGACTCATGATAATGATACGACTGCCGGGTGGTATAAGGCTCTTCCTGACAGCTATAAAGACCTCGTACGGCGATATCTTGCGAGTTCTGATGATGATATCGTCTGGTCCATGATACGCATGCTCATGAGTTCCTGTGCACGGTACGTCATCATCCCGATGCAGGATCTTCTGGAGCTGGATACCGAGAGCAGGATGAACACCCCTGCGACTGCAGGACCGAGGAACTGGAGTTGGAGGCTGCATGAAGGGCAGGCCGATCATGCAGTCGCAGATCGGTTCCATGAACTCAATGATCTGTATGGGAGGGCTGCAGTCGGTGATCAGGAACAGGGGATCTGAGCTACAGGGTCTTCTGGTTCGATGAACCGTAGGTAAGACTCATATACTTGAACGGGTGGATATTCAGAAGATTGGGATACCACCCATTCAGGACCTTGCTGTCTACGAAATTGACCGACACCCCGTGAGCGATCGGTATGACCACCGCGGTATCGAGCAGCAGCTGCTCTGCCTGCCTGAGCAGGGAGAAGCGCTCCTGGTCAGTCGTCTTGAGCAGTGATCCCTCGATCAGTTCATCATAGGCCGGATCGTGGTACCTGCTCGGGTTGAACGCGCTGTCTGAACTCCAGAGGCTGAGAAAGCTGTAGGGGTCATAGAAGTCGCCGATCCAGGTGATGTAGGCCATGGAGTAGGGAGATGACTCGGGATTGCTGATGTAGAGGGAGAAGGGGACGACATCGATGATGATGGTCATCTGCAGCTCTTCGCTCCAGACATCGGTGATGATGTCTGTCATCTGTTCCAACCGTGCATTGGGGTAGATGGCGATCTGCATGGTCGGCAGACCCTCTCCGTTCGGATACCCGGCCTTCTTCAGGATCCTGAGAGCCTCCCGGCGGTCGCTGTCGGAGAAGCCCGTATTCCCATGATACTTGGCATCCTGAGGTACGAGTGTATCGGTCTTGTAGATCGATGCAGAGACATCTCTGACCTCATCCCAGGGGATGAGCAGGGCGAGAGCCCTGCGCACTTCAGGATCCGCATAGGGTCCGGAGGTGGCGGAGAAGTAGAAGAAGCTCGTGGAGTATTCAGGGAACGCTTTGATCGCCTCATCGTCCATGATCATGGATACCGGAAGGTAAGCCTCTGACCAGTGAACCAGTCCTGAAGAGAACTCAGATAACAGCTGCATCGAGCTCTTGCGCAGTTCGATGCGAATATGATCAAGTTCGACATTGTCGAAGTCCCAGTAGTAGGGGTTCTTTTCCAGATAGATCTCATCATCGTCGGTCTGTGCCACCCGGAAGGCTCCGCTGCTGACAAAGGTCTCAGGCCCGAGGATCGACGGATTGAGCAGATTCGCCGGATGGACGGGGACGAATATATGGTGACACAGGATATTCAGCAGATAGGGGGATGGGGCATTGAGCTCTATGATGAGGGTCTGCAGCCCTGCCAGACGGATCCCCACGTGATCGGTATCCCTGTCTTCACCGGTCCTGTAGGCTTTGACCCCTTTGACCATATCAAGCAGATTCGCCAGCTCTCCGGGATCATCAGGGTCCAGGAGTTTGAGCCAGGAGTCCCGGTAGGTCTTTGCGGTGATGCGGTCCCCGTTGCTGAACCGGGCATCCTTGCGGATCCTGATCGTCCAGGTGAGATTGTCCGGTGAGGCGGTGATGGATTGGGCGGTACCCGGGGCCGGTGAGAGGGTTGCCGGATGATAGGTGACAAGGCCCTCGGTGATAGCGGTAAACAGCTGTGCACTGTTGATGTTCGTAGAATAATGGGGGTTGAACGATACCGGTTCTTCGTTCATGTCGAAGACTGCGACGAGTTCTCTCTGTTCGATCAGTCTCGCGGCGGAGGTGCTCTTCGCAGGGATCGCGGCGCCTGCTGATACTGAGAACAGTGATATCAATACGACTGCCAGCAGTATCTGCCTTACAGTCCCGTGCAGTTTCTTCATGCAGAGAACTCCTTGAGTGAAAAGTATACTGCATTTTATCCGATGATGGAAGATACCTGCGCTGAAGGTGCAGTATAAAAGGCCAGTACCGGTCTTATGAGAACGTAATGGCTGAGACCAGGAAGGCTGAGATCTCTTCGAGCTTCTCGGCATGTTCAGGCATATCGACAGCCAGCTGCGAGAGGACTTCGGTCATGGCGGATTCGGTGAATCTGACACCCTCCATCCTGCTCATGACCGCAGAGATCAGGTCGGGGACCAGTGCATCGGAGAAGATAGCCATCTCCTGGATGACCCCCTGTCGTGCATCGATATGGAAACTCAGCTTCCCCATGAGAATCGTCTGGCTGCCTCACAGGCGAACTGCGGGGTCTTCCCGAACCGCCAGTCCCAGTCTACCATCTTCTCATAGTAGGACTTCAGGTGAGGGATGGCTGAGATGGTGGCATGAGAGAGTTCGGTGATCTCACAGGTCTCTCCGTAGGTATTGAAGAACTCTTCGATGATGATCGGGCAGAGTGTCTCATGACTGATCGATCGATTGAACTCGCTGAGGTTCGCGACCCGGGAGCTGACCGATTTGATCCCCTTTGACTGCAGTTTGTCGGCATCGGGGGTAAGGTATCTGCCCAGTCGGGTGATATCGGCATTGATGAGGATGGTCCCGTGGTGGAAGGCCCGATCCTTCGAGAGCTTGAACGCACTGCCTGAGAACTTCCGCTGCTCTATGATCAGGTCATTCCTGCCTGAAGCCTCTGCGGTGATACCCATCCGGGCAAGGGCGGAGATGATGATCGAGTTGTTACGCTCTTTACTGTAGGACTCACGGCTGGACATGAAGGTGAAGTTCGTGTTCCCCATGTCATGAAAGACGGCCCCGCCTCCGCTCTGTCGTCGGGCCAGCTTGACATCATCCGCTTCCATCTTCGCCAGATCGCACTCCTGCCAGGGATTCTGATATCTGCCGATCACTACCGTCGGGCTGTTCCTCCAGAGAAAGAGTACGTTATGTGAGGGATCCATATCACGGAACAGCCAGTCTTCGGTGGCAAGATTCAGCCAGGGATCGAACTCTTTGGCAAGAAAGACACGTACGTTACTCATACACTGCTCCTGTTCTGGCAGATGTCTGCCACTGGATGGTCGTCAGACGGTGAATATTCACTATATAGGTGATCAGGTGAATTGGCAAGAAGCTTCCCGGGAGCTTTTACCCTGCTATGGCCTCTGTGCATCTTGGAGTTTGTCCATGTGCATGCTATAACTCCGATATGAATATCATTCTCTTCGACCAGATGCCTGCAGACCAGGCCATTAGCCGTACAGACGAACGGGGCAGACACATCATCAGTGTGCTGCGTGCGGTACCGGGAGACCAGGTACTGATGGGGCTGATCGACGGTCCCTCCGGGATGGCGACGATCACCGGTATCACCGATCAGCTGATCCATATCGAATGGGACCCGAAGACACCTGCCAGACCCCTCTATCCACTTGAGCTTGTCGTCGCTCAGGTCAGACCCATCTGCATGAAGCGGGTACTGCGTGAGGCAGTGAGTCTCGGTGTGAGCAGGATCCATGTATGCGGTGCTGATACGGCAGAGCGATCCTATGGGCAGTCACATCTCTGGACGAAGGGTGAGTACCGGAAGTTCCTCATTCATGGTGCACAGCAGGCGGTCTCCACCCGTATCCCGGAATGCATCGTATACCGGAACGTGAACCAGCTGACCTTCGAGGCCGGGACGACCAGACTGATGCTCGATAACATAGACCCCGTGATCGATCTGATGCATGCACAGATCAGCGAGCAGACAGCCTCTGCCGTCCTTGCCGTGGGTCCTGAACGGGGCTGGTCTGATCGTGAACGTGCATACTTCGAGGGACAGGGGTTCGTCCGTGTCGGCCTGGGTTCCCGTGTGCTCAGGACCGAGACAGCCTGCTCAGTCGGTCTTGGCATCACTCTCGGGAGGATGGGCTGCCTGAGCTGATACTGCAGGGGCGTGCTCTGTGAACTTTCGCTTCCGGTAGAGTGATACCGCCGAGAGTGAGAGGGTATAGACCGCTGCCGCGATGATGATCGTAGTGGCACCGGTGGGAGAGTCAGCAGTATAGCTGAGTGCAAGGCCGGCAAAATGGAACAGTGCCGTCAGCACGGTAGCCAGCAGCATGATCGTCTTCAATCGGTTGGAGAACAACCCGGCCGTGGCGGCGGGTATGGTAAGCAGCGCGATGACCATGACGATACCCACGACCGTCACCATCAGACTACCGTCACCGAGATCATCATGATCATGACGATCTGGAACAGATCGGTATGGATGCCGCGCGATCTGGCGAACTCCGCATCGAAGGAGATCGCCTGGATATGGTGAAACAGGATCACCCCGGCGATGCTGGTGATGATATCCAGCGTAAGCAGCAGGTAGAGGTCAGACTTCCCGATCAGCAGGATGTTCCCGAACAGATAACTCATGGGGTCCTGATAGCCCGGACTCTTTGCGATGAACAGCAGTCCGATACTCATCCCCACTGCCCAGATCATACCGATGATGGAATCGACCCGTTCATTCACTTTCAGGGTGATGAAGCTGATGATCAGTCCTGCGATCAGGGCTGCGATCGTGGCGCCGGCAAGCGGGTTGAACCCGAAGTAGAGTCCTGCGCCGATCCCTGCGAGTGCGGCATGGCTGATCGCCCCGGCGATCGAGGTGATACGGTTCACGACCACATAGGTGCCGATGATGCCGAAGGCGGGACTGGAGAGCAGCCCGGCCAGGAGGGCATAGCGCAGAAAGGGGAGGTCCTGACTCGTGAGTGCGGAAAAGAACTCGTTCATGCATGGCCTCCGAGGTGCTGTTCACAGAAACAGGCGTCTTCGTTCAATACGATATCATGTCTGACACGCATGACTCTGTTCCCGTAGATGTCATGGCCTGCCTCTTCCATGGTGTCTTCGATCGGATGTTCATGAAGATGCCGGTTGATGCAGAATACCCGCGTGGACAGACTGCTCACGAGCGAGTAGTCATGGGTGACCAGCAGGATCGTCCTCTGGCCGCTCAGTTTCTTGAGCAGCTGATGGAGCTGCTCGTTGATGACTGTATCGACATTCGATGTCGGTTCATCAAGAAAGAGATAGGAAGGGAGCCTGCAAGGGCCCGGGCGATGAGTACCCGCTGTTTCTGCCCTCCAGAGAGTGCATAGATCGGCTTGGCTGCAGCGTCGCTGAGACCGACGGTCTCCAGAGCCTGCATGCACTGATCATAGACGTTCTTGTTTCTCAGCAGCGGATCCTTGGTGAGCAGTCCGGTCTTCACGACATCCAGGACCGAGATGGGGAACCGGTTGTCGTGCTGCGAGACTTGCGGAACGTATCCGATGTCCTGCTGTTTCCGGTGTACCGGTTCCCCATCGATCGTGATCGTCCCGTTCCCGGGCTGCAGCAGACCGATGATCAGTTTGAGCAGGGTGGTCTTCCCTCCGCCGTTCGGACCGATGATCGATACGAACTCTCCCTGATCGATCGTTGCCGTGATCGCATCAAGGACGGTGTTCTGTCCGTACTCATAGGATACCTTATCTAATACGATACTCATGCAAGTCCTCCCGCTCAGGGCTGTTCATTCAGCACCTGTGCTATATGACGAAGATTCTCACTGTACTGTTCATCCAGGGAGCTATGGTGATCACCTTCGCCCCTATGGCATCTGCGATGACCTGTGCGGTCTTCTTGTTGAACTCCGGCTGAACGAATACGATCGGTACCTCATCAGATTTCGCCATGGCGATCAGAGATTCTATCTCTCTGGGGGTCGGTTCTTTTCCCCCGACTTCGACTGCCTTCTGGATCAGTCCATATCGGTCGGCAAAGTAGCCGAAGGCAGGATGGTAGACCAGGATGGTAGCACCCCTGATCGGTGCCAGGGCTTGAGCAAGTTCTTCGTCAAGGGCTCTGAGTTCCTGCTCATAGGCGGTGAACCCGTCACGATAGTCCTTCTCATGCCGGGGATCCGCTTCGATGAGGGTTTCGGTCATGATGCGTGACTGTTCGATCACTGCTATGGGAGACATCCAGATGTGCGGGTCGATCCCGCTATGATCATGATCATCTTCAGCCTCTTCATCAGCATGATCGTCATCGGCATGATCGTCATCAATCTCATCGATATGGGTGGTCAGGAATCTGCGTTTTTCGGTAGTCGCATCGGTCGCGACGATCTTGAGATCCGGCAGGTTCCGTTCGATCACCGGCATGAAGGCCTCTTCGAACGGTACCCCGATCGAAAAGTATACTGTTGATCGTGACAGCTCCTGGAGCTGTCTGGTCGTAGGTTCATAGGTCGAGGGACTCTGTCCGGGAGGTACGAGCACGATGACCTCTGCACGGTCGCCTGCGATCTTCTGGACGAAGGTCTTCTGAGGCAGGATGCTCACCGCAACGGTGATCCGGTCATCATGCGATATCTGTTCAGGCTCTCTGGTACACGAGGTGAGCGGCAGTACCAGGATGAGAAGCATCAGGATGATAGTGTGTGTTTTCATATAGACTAATATAGTTGTGAATGCGCATGAAGGCAACAGGAACGGTTACAGATTATCGAGCGTGGTAATCTGGCCGACAGCATAGTAAGGAGCCGGTTCATTCTAGCCAATCCTGTTCTGTTGCTGTATACTGCAGCTATACAGGATCGTCCCTGAATACGGATTGGAGGCAGTGCCCTATGGATTTTTGGTTTGCCGTGGTGATCATCGTCGTGGTAGGTTCCCTCTCAGGGATCCTCAAACAGGTCTTCGAACATAAGCAGCACAGTGAAGGGGATCTCAAGGAGTTCAACAGGTTCAAGGCACGGCTGGATGCTCAGGAAGAACGGATCAAGAACCTCGAGAGTATCATCTTCGACTATGAGAAAGAGCGTAAGTTCGATGCACTGGACCGGTAGGTACCGGGATATAGCAGGGCTCTACAGACTGCAGCTTCTGTGTGCTCTCCCGGGAGAGCGCTGCAGCTGATCATTCTTGCTCTGATGCGTGTATTGTGGTAGATTGCTGTGAATATGGGCTGAAAGCGGTCCGATGGAGGTGGTTCGATGGGTCATTGTCTTGTTCCTGAAGCAGAAGCGATTCTTGATAAGGAGTTCCCTGTGCTCGATAAGGGGTTCGTCCGTCTGGTGGACTACCTCGGTTCCGATGAACGGATCGTGCAGTCGGCACGGGTCTCCTATGCCGGGGGGACGAAGACCTACCGGAAGGATCGCGGACTGATCGATTACCTCATGCGAAACGGGCACACCTCACCGTTCGAACAGGTGAACCTCACTTTTCATGTCAAGATGCCGATCTTCGTCGCGAGACAGTGGATCCGACACAGAACGGCGAAACTCAATGAGATCTCAGGCCGATACAGTGTCATGAGTGATGAGTGCTATATCCCGACAGGGGATGTCATAGCGTTCCAGAGTGAAGACAACAAGCAGGGCCGGATGGCACAGCCTGTCTCTGAAGAGCTGCAGGAGCGTGTCAGGCAGCTGCTGAGAGAGGATCAGGAGCGAGCCTACCATACCTACGAAGAACTGCTCGATCTCAATATCGCCAGGGAGCTTGCCCGGGTGAATCTCCCCCTGAGTCTCTATACCCAGTGGTACTGGCAGATGGACCTGCACAACCTGTTTCATTTCCTCGCTCTGCGCATGCATGCTCATGCACAGTTCGAGATCCGTGCCTATGCCGATCAGATCTATGAGCTCACACGTCTGGTCTGTCCCATGGCCTGTGATGCCTTCTCTGCCCATATGCTCCATGGCCAGCGGTTCTCTCAGTCGGAGCTTGATGCGATCAGGGGTATGATAGCCGGCGGTGACAATCCGCTCACCGGCAGGGCACGAGAGATCCTGGATGAGAAACTCGGGTCCTAGCAGCGCGTGATGTGCAGCATCGCCTGATGGTCCTGCTGTGGGGCACTGTGAGTCCTATCGGATCTGAGACAGGTCAGGACGCTCTTCCAGCAGTTGGGGGTTCTCAAGGAACGTCTGCATCTCTTTCATGGCTTTCATGAAGTAGAAGCCCTCTGCGATCCGTTCGTCGATGGTGATCATCAGCTCGAGGGTGTTCTTGATGAGTTCATTGTCCTGATCATCGAGCAGTCTCTTCCTGTGCATCTTCCCCATGGTGATGAACACCGAGGTCGTTCCCCACTCATAGAGATGATGCATCGGTGGGTTGGCGATGTTGATACTGCCCAGGTTCGCAACGTATGCTGAGACATGCAGACCGTCGACTTCCCGGAGGGATCTGGGGTAGCGGCCCTTCTCATCCAACCTCTTCAGCCGGTGCACGGCGAATCTCAGCAGGGGTTTGGGCAGCTTGAGGAAGTATTTGATGGTGGTCTCATCGGCACTCTCATCGCTGTGCCGTGCCTCATCGATGGCATTTCGGATGATCTCCGAGATCTCCTCGAAGGTCATCTCAGGCTGGAACTTCACGATGGCATTCCGTTCGGGGGCCTGTTCGGTCAGATCCTTCTTCACGACGAAATTGAATGAGATCTCATCACGCTGCCAGTACTCACTGTTCGCGATGAACCTGTTGAGTGCCGGCCGCATGACAAAGGTGCGTGCAAGAGAGGCGAGCACGACATCGAAGAGGCGGAACTTCTTCTCCCCGCAGTCCCGGTTCTTCTGTTTGATGAAGTTGAGCGCATTGGTCATCTCGATCTCCATCTTGTAGTAGATGAGTGACTCGCTTCGTTTTGGCATGAGGTAGGGGAACATGCGATTGAAGATCTTTATATCTGTAACCAGGGTTGCATCGTTTCGTTTCGGCATAAGCATCCTTGCTGATACATGAACAGGGGCTCGGGATCGTGTCACCGAGAAGCCCGGTACGTTCTATTTCATTAAGTAGAATGGAAAAATAGGGTTCTTCAGCTGTGGATTATACAAGTTTTTACTTCGTCCCGCAAGGAAGAAAGAATCCTGTGATCAGCTATTTGCTGATCTGTGCGATAATCATTGACGTTCGTGTCGCTGTCTGATCAGATCGATCTTTCTCATATAGGATTCTTTCATCCCGCTCTCAAAGGCCTCATTGTCTTCATAGGCATAGCCGAAGACGCTGTCCCAGAGGGATGGGTCTTCCATGCAGAGGTAGAAGAAGACCTGATCTCTCCACTGCTGAGAGAACTGCCGGTAGGCGAAACTGAAGAGTTCCTGCTTGGTCTCAAGAGGATAGGAGAGTTTACCTGCAGCATCGTTCATGGGGATCTGCGTGATCCGGGTAGGTCTGCCCATCTCTCTGAGCTGCTTGATCACCGGCCGGATGAAGGTGAGGGTCCCCAGAGAGATCATGACGAGTTCATCGGGGGTGAATTCCTGCTGGATGCGGGAGAACAGGGCACCGTAGTCCTCCTGCCAGCGGTCATACCAGACCATCGGATGGATATGGAAACCGATCGGTACTCCGGCATCTGCAGCAGTGCGTGCTGCATGCAGACGGGCCTGAAGGGAAGCTGTGAGGTGTTCTTCGTTATCGATGATCGTCTGAGGGTTGAGCGACCAGGTCGCGACGACCGTGTGGGGCAGGGGGCGTATCTTCAGCCAGTCGGTCCTCGCCGACTTGGTCTTGAGCTCAAGGATCACGTTCGGATGCTGCCGGGCAAAGGTGAAGATGTCAGTGAGCAGACCGTTCTGATCACCCCACATGAGAGAATCCGATGACTGACCTGTCCCGATATGATAGATCTGCTCATCATCGATCTCCAGAGCGGAGAGTTTCTGCGCCAGATCCTCATGGAAGTAGACTCGATCATGATCATAGAAGGATTGTATCGAACAGTAGCTGCAGGCGAACCCGCACTGTTTCACAGCATCCAGGGTCTGCAGATTGCAGCACCGGGTCTTCTCCCCTGCTACCGGGCAGGTCCCGAGGATCTTCTCACTCGGGTGGGGAGCCTCGATGCAGATCGGCCGCTTGGTATCGAGGACGGGGGGGTGAAGTCCTCATAGGTGGTGATCTGATCTCGCAGGGCATCCACCGCAGCGAAGAGGCGAGAGAGGATATGGCGGCTTCGGGTCTTGCCTGTCATCGTATCGGTACCGCTCTCATCCCAGAGGGCACTGACCGGGGGTTCTTCCCACAGCTGGAGATCGACGGCTGCTTCACACAGTTTCCGGATATGTTGCTGACTGAGACGCAGCTCGAGTGCTGCCCGGCGGATGAACTGCTGCTCGTGTGCATCGAGGGTAGAGAACCCCGGAAGGGATGAGAGCAGGGATAGATCTCTCTGGTGTTGTGTATCCACAGGAACTCCTTGTATCAGAGGATTGTAGTGAATGTGATATGCTGTTGCAAGGGCAGGAGTGACGGACTTTCTTGGAAAGTCCTGATCTTTGTAGTATATTGATGGTAATGAGTGCACCATATAACGTACAGGAGATCCCTCATACACCTGGGGTCTATCTGATGAAGAACAGCAGCGGCAGGATCATCTATGTGGGAAAGGCGAAGGACCTGAAGAAACGGGTCTCCTCCTACTTTCTGAAGAACCGTGATCTCAAGACCAGCATGCTCGTGAACCATATCGCCGATATCGAGTATATCATCACCACCAACGAGTACGAGGCGCTGATCCTTGAGAACAATCTGATCAAGAAGTGGAACCCGAAGTACAATATCTCACTGAAGGACGGAAGACCTTCCCGGTGATCAGGATCACCAACGAGGACTTCCCGCGGGTGTTCAGGACCAGACGGATCGTCAAGGATGGTTCGAAGTACTACGGGCCGTATGCCGATGTCCGTAAGCTCGATGCCTATCTGGAACTGATCGACAGGATCTTCCCGCTGCGTAAGTGCAAAGGTCCTCTTCGCCGCAGGTATGCTCCCTGTCTCTACTATCACATCGGCAAGTGCACTGCTCCCTGTGCGGGAAAAGTCACCAAAGAGGAGTACCAGCAGCAGGTCGAACGGGTCAAGGCCTTTCTCTCAGGCAAGACCGAGGAGCTGGAACGGAACATGAAGCGGGAGATGCAGCAGGCATCGGCAGATATGGCTTTCGAGCGTGCTGCTGAACTGCGGGATACCCTCATAGCCATAGCATCTGTCCAGACCCAGCAGCAGGTGCAGGATTTCACCGAGCTGCACCGTGATTATGCTGCCTGTGTCATGAAGGATCAGCTGTGTACGATCTCTGTCTTCCAGATGGAAGAGGGTAAGCTGCTCGGACGGGAGATGTTCCGTGCACAGACCTTCGCTGATGAGGCAGAGGCCCTCACCGAATTCATCATGCAGTTCTATGTCGATGATGCATATATCCCACGGGAACTCTATCTCTCGCATGAGGTGGATCAGGAGCTGATACAGACCTATTTTCAGCAGGAGCGGCACCGTCATGTACGGGTGCATATGCCGGTCCACGGGAAACATCGCAAGATCGTGAACATGGCGATGGAGAATGCCCGGCAGGATGTGATCAGGCGGCAGCGGGCGGCGGGCAACACCGAAGGGCTGAAGGAACTCAAGCGGGTCCTGGAGCTTGAGAGGCTGCCGAAGAGGATCGAGGGGTTCGATATCGCGCAGCTGGCGGGGAAGTATCCGGTGGCTTCGCTCATCTCGTTCTATGAGGGGAATCCCGATAAGAAGAACTATCGAAGATTCCATCTGAAGTCACTCGATGGGGCCATCGATGATTATGAGGCTGTCAGGGAGGCTGTTGCCAGACGGTATACCCGTGTGATCAATGAGGAGCTCGAGCAGCCTGATCTGATCATGATAGACGGTGGGAAGGGGCAGGTCCATGCGGCACGGGAGATCCTGGAATCACTCGGGCTCTATCACATACCGGTGATAGGGCTGGCGAAGGAGTTCGAAGCGATCTATCGGTATGATCGGTCCGAACCGATCCTGCTGCCCGAGGGGAATGAGGCTCTGCGTATCCTTCAGGCTGTCAGGGATGAGACACACCGGTTCGCCACATCGCTCAATCAGAAGAAGAGAGAGCAGGAGAGCCGGTTCTCGGTACTCGAGGCTATCGAGGGGATCGGACCGGTACGAAGTACCCGGCTGATGCAGAAGTTCGGATCGATCGAGGCGCTCAAGGCTGCTGACCCCGAAGAGATCTCAGCAGCCTGCAAGATCTCCGTGGAGCTTGCACGAACGGTGCAGCAGAGCCTGTAGGTCACAGATAGAGGGCTGCCAGTCCGGCATCGGCGGCTGTGGTGGGAGTCCCTTTCCGTTTGATGATGGTATGGATCAGCCGTTCGATCAGCATCGGCTGTATGGCTGTGCCCATCTCCCGTACCGCTTTGTCGGTATCACACAGGAATGAGATGATATGTTCCACATCTTTGAGATTGTACTCTTTTGCTGCACTCCGGTAGGTATGCTGATTATGCTTACCCCTGATCGCTGAGCTCTTTCCCAGTACGGTGGCCCCGTTGAACCCGTCTTGTTCCGTATCACCGTCTTCGATGATGCTCATGTAGGAGTAGAGGCGACGGAACTGCCAGAGCAGACCGCCGAAGAGCCCGATGGGGTCGGTATCGCGGCTCAGTTCGATGGCACGCAGAACCTCCAGGGCTTCTTCCAGTTTCCGGGCAGCGATATGATCGAAGAGGGTGAAGACACTCTCCTGCCGACTGTGGTAGATGAAGGTCTCCACATCGTCTTCGGTGATCTCCACCTGACCGGCTGTCTCATCATCCTCATGGGCTATGAGCATGTATGCTGCGAGCTGCTGAGAGACTACCCTGAGTTCCTGGGTGTTGTTCTCGATGAGTGAGAGCATCAGCTCCACTGCTTCAAGGCTGATATCGATCGATCGGGTGCGGAAGTAGTCGATCAGCCAGTCCTTCTTCTGGTTCTCGAAGAGCTCCCAGAAGATCTGTTTCTGCTCTTTGGGCACTGCTTTCATAAGTGATGCATGCACGCTGGTATTCGCACTGGTGATGACCAGCGTAGCGGATTCAGAGGGATGCTTGAGGTACTCTGCGATCATCTGGGCCTGTGCCGCCTTGAGGTTCTCCGCCTCGGCAAGCAGGACCAGCCGGTGGTCTGCGAACAGGGATGTGTTCTGCAGGGCTGCAAGGATCTCACCCTGTTCGGTCTCGAAGGGATAGAACCGGTGCAGTTCAGCATCAGTATCCCCGTTGCAGGCTTTGCACAGAGCCCTGATCTCTCGAATGCGTTTTGCTTTGTTCCCTGATTCGGGGCCGAGCAGGAGGTATGCGGGGGCGGGACTATTCATAGCTTCTCATGATCATATGGAGTTTGCCCAGGATTCTCATATCCCGGGTATAGATGGGGGAGAAGGCAGGGTTCTCCGGCTGCAGCCTGATCCTGTTCTGCTCTTTGAAGTAGCGTTTGATGGTGACTGACTCCTCATCGATCCGTGCGACGATGATGTCTCCGTTCTCCACCTGACTGGTGTGCCTGATCACTGCGATATCACCGTTGCAGATGCCTGCATCGATCATGCTGTCGCCCTGTATATGGAGGGCGAAGTACTCCCCTGTGCCCAGAAGGCTCTCAGCAAAGGGCATGGTACCTTCCATGTTCTCCTCAGCCATCAGCGGCAGACCTGCGGCGACGGTGCCGAGCAGCGGGATATGTCTGATCTCCACAGCCGGGCTGTAGGTCTCATCCATGATCTCAAGGGATCGTGACTTGTTATTGCCGGTCTTGATGATCCCTTTCTTCTCTATCGCTTTCACGTGGTCATAGGCCGCCTTCACTGAGAAGTTGAAGGAGGATGCGATCTCACGGATCGTGGGAGGATAGGTGTTCTCTCTGATGAATTCCTGGATGAATTCCATCACTTCTATCTGTCGGTCGGTCAATTCTCTCATGATATGCTCCCGGGCAGTACTACCCGTTCTGGTCTCGTGACTACTGAACAGCCGCTGCAGCTGTTATTCCTCAAAGCGGTTCACGAACAGCTGCTCGATCGCATCAGCTGCTTCCTGTTCGTCGTCGCCTTCCAGTACGATCTTCAGATCGGTCTTATAGCTGGCTCCCAGGGTGATGATCCCCATGATCGATTTCCCGTTGATCCTCATGGTATCCTTCTCGATGAAGAAATCGGATGCGAACTGATTGGCTGTCTTCACGATGAGAGCTGCCGGTCTTGCGTGTATCCCTGCACGGTGTTTTACCGTCACGATCTTTTCTATCATATCTTAAAAAGTATCCTCGTTGTTGTAGTATAGATCCCGTGCTGATTCACTTTCCAGCCATTTGAGCACGTTCTGGTTGAATTCATTACCCGATGAGTAGCCCAGTTTCTTCAGTCTGACGTTCATCGCCGCTGTCTCGATGATGATGGGGATGTTCCTTCCCGGTTTGACCGGGATCTCCAGCTTCGGGATCGAGACACCGAGGATATCGGTACTCAGGTCTCCTCCGACACGGTCGTAGGACTTGTTCGAATCCCACTCTTCGAGCTGGACGAACAGCTGTACGCGTTTCTTGTCCCTGATCGCACGGACCCCGAACAGATTGGCTACGTTGATGATCCCCAGTCCCCGGATCTCCATGTGGTGTGCAAGGAACTCGTTCTCTCCGGTCCCCACCAGGAACGTCCCGTTCACACAGCTGAGTTTCACCGTATCATCACTGATGAGCCGGTGGCTCCGCTCGATGAGTTCCAGAGCGGTCTCACTCTTTCCGACCCCGCTGTCTCCTGTGATCAGGATCCCTACCCCGAAGACTTCCACGAGCACTCCGTGGATGGTCTGCTTGGGAGAGAAGATGTCATCAAGGTCTGGTAGAGGCGCAGTGCGAACTCTCCAGATCCCAGCGATGTCTTGAGAATCGGGCAGCCTGATGATTCTGCGATATGGATGAACTTCTCACTGGGAGAGGAGTTCTCACAGAAGATACAGGTCGGTATGGGGAATGAGAACATCCTCTCGATCGTCTCGTAGGTGTTGCTGTTCTCGAGTTTCCTCAGATAGGCCTGCTCACCCTTGCCGAAGAGCTGGATGCTGTTATGAGAGAACTCTTCGAAGAACCCGCTCAGCGTCAGTCCAGGTCTGTTGACTTTCGAGGTGGTGATCACCCGGGACAACCCCGGTCTTCCCCCGATACAGGTCAGGCCCAATACGCCTTTTTCCTTGAGATCGAGGTCCAGGAGGTCTAAAACCGTAAAATCTTTCATGGGCCTAAGTATATCATGCTATGTTCGGATGTGTAAATAAATGTTAAGTAGGTTTTCCCCTGCAGCACTCAAAAATACCCGGGGATCGTAGTCCCTTTTGCCTGATCCCGGGGTATACGAAGAGCATCAATGCTCTTTGACTTTTCCCTTTTCTTTTCTGATCACCCGCTCAAGTTTGTCGACGAACAGTTCGATCACTTCGTAGAGTTCAAGACCTGTCTCACTGACGACCTTGACTTTGCTCCACTGGAAATGGATCTTTCCTTCGAGCATGTAGCCATGAGGTTCCTTGATCACCATGATCGACAGATCGATCACGTAATCTTTCGCGAAATCGATACGCTCAAGTTTCTTCTGGATGAACTCCTGAGTTGTATCACTTACGTTATAGTGAATCCCCTGAATATCTAGATGCATAGCCACCTCCTGAGAATAGGGTATACCTTAAGGATAGTACTTCGATGACAGGTAAGTCAAACAAATTCCCGATAAGATGACCTGATGGCTAGCTGCGGTGGAACGATGAGTCGATATTGAGTTCTTTCCGGTACTTTGCCACGGTCCGCCTGGCGATGGATATCCCGCGTTCTGCGAGCAGGTCCGAGATCTTCTGATCAGACAGGCGTCTGGTTCCCTCATATCCTTCGATGATCTCCCTCATGACTTCTTTGACACCGGTCTTTGAGACCTCCTTGCCATCGTCACTGGTCCCTGCCACGGCATTGGTGAAGAAGTACTTGATGGGGAAGATCCCCCAGTCAGTCTGGATGTATTTCGCATGGGAGATCCGTGATATGGTGGTCTCGTGCACAGAGACCTCCTCTGCCACATCCTTGAGGGTGAGTGCCCTGAGGTACTTCGGACCGTTGAGGAAGAAGTCGTACTGAAACTTGATCAGTGCTGCTCCAACCTTCTGCAGGGTGGAGTTTCTCATGTCTATGCTGTTGATCAGCCACTGTGCATCCTTGATGGAGTTCTGGATATATTTTCTGGTCTCCTTGTCCCTATCGAGAGTCGGATCCTCCATCATATCTTCGAATACCGGATCGATGCTCAGGATCGGGATCTGGTCACTGTTGAGCTGCATCTGGAGCGAATGGTCTACTTTCCAGATGGTAAGATCTGGGGTGACATACTGGATCTCACTGCCTGCGAAGATGCTGCCCGGGTAGGGATTGAGTGTCTGGATGTAGGAGACAGCCTCCTGGATCTCTTCAACGTCGGTATCGAGCTCCTTGGCTATGGTCTCGAGTTTGCCCCGTTTGATGTGTTCGAGGTACGAGGTGATGATCTGTTTGGCCAGTGGATGGGACTGTTCATCGAGGTCGCACTGCAGCAGGAGGGATTCGGTATAGTCAGCTACGGCGATCCCGGGAGGATCGAAGCTCTGGATCACCGAGAGTACCCGCTCGAGCTCCTCCACGGGGGTCCCTTCGGGGATGATCTGATGTGGGTCTTCCCGGTGGAAGCCGTGATCATCGAGATTCGATATGATCAGTGTTCCCAGTTCACAGTCGGCTTCAGAGAGCGGCTGCAGCCGGAGCTGCTGCTGCAGATGCTCCTGCAGTGATTCGGAACGATAGAGGGCGCCTCCATGACTGATGCTTTGAATCGGTGTCTATGTGTGAGGCTTTCCGGATGTATCCTGCATCTGAGCTGTTCTCGAAGTAGTCGTAGGTGTGGGTCTCGGAGGACCCGGTATAGGATTCGTACGAGAGGTCCTTCGCGTCGCTGAGCTCCAGCGCGGGGTTCCGTTCTATCTCATCCTGAATACGCGCCTGCAGGTCCTGGATCGGTAGTGCCAGGAGTTCAAGGGACTGATACATCTGAGGACTGAGTTTGAGTTGCTGTTTCTGTGTAAGGATGATCCGCTGTGACTGCACTGCTATCTCGCTCCCGTAGAGGATGTTCCAAAAAGGTCAGGACTGCTGCTCAAGCATAGCATAATCATAGGGCAAAGTCTTTCCCGAGATAGATGGTTCGTGCGATATCATTCGCAAGGAGCTCCTCTTTGGTCCCGGATACGAGGATCTCTCCATGGTTGATGACATGAGAGCAGTGGGTGATATCGAGGGTATCACGAACATTGTGATCGGTGATCAGCACTCCGATCCCCTGTTGTGCGAGCAGGGTGATGATGGATTTGATCTCGTTGACCGCAATGGGGTCTATACCGGCAAAGGGCTCATCAAGCAGGAGGAACTTGGGGCTGATCGCCAGGTTCCGTGCGATCTCCGTTCTTCTGCGCTCACCCCCTGAGAGGGTGTAGGCCGGCTGTCTGCGAATGGCATCGATCCCGAAACCGGTGAGCAGCTCCTCAAGATAGGTGAGTTTCTGTTCCCGGCTGAGGTCTGCTCTGGTCTCGAGGATCCCCAGATGTTCTTCTCGACACTCAGCTTTCGAAAGATCGAGGGTTCCTGGGAGAGGTAGGAGATGCCCCTTCTGGCCCGCTGGTACATGGGCATATGGGAGATGTTCTCTTCATCGAGGAAGATGCTCCCCTGACTCGCACGGATGAAGCCTACGATCATATAGAAGACGGTAGTCTTGCCGGCTCCGTTGGGACCGAGCAGGCCGACGACCTCTCCTGCGTGCATGCTGAACGAGACATCAGCCACTGCGGTCTTCTTGCCGTAGAGCTTGCGTAATCCTTCCACACGAAGCTGGTTCTGCTGTTCACTCATTGATGTTCCCTTTGACGTTCCCTTCCATGGTGATCTCGTTCTTCTCGAGGTCTATGGAGATCTGCGCCGCATGGTATCGATTGCCCTTCCAGTATACGACGGAGCTGCCGGTCATCTCGAGCCGCTGCCGGGCACTGTCGTAGAGAGCCGAATCAGTGAGACAGATCATGGGACCGTCTTCGGTATCTTTGAAGATCCTGACGCTTATCTGTATGAGGGTCTCTCCGGTCTGCTGAGAGTTCTCCAGATAGGCTCCCTTTACGATGATGCCGTTCTGTACATCTTCCATCTCTGCCCAGCCGTCAACACGCAGGAGTGTCTGCTCCCGGTCATAACTCAGCCGGTTGGAGGTGAGCCTGAGGCCTTGGGCGCTGTCGTGAATGGATACATCCCCTTCACAGGTGATGTATCGTGATCCGATGCCGTAGAGTTCGATCGTATCGGCTGTGATGAGGGTCTCTTCGGTCCTGACCCAGGCGTTACCGATGAGGGTAAGTGATTTCTGATCGTTCTTCAGACTTGCCCGGGTATAATCACCGGCAAATTGAATGTCTGCAGTCTTCTCAGCTGCCGGCAGCAGCGTGAGCGCTGTGCACAGCAGCAGTACAAAAAGCAGGATCCGTCTGTTATCTCTCATGCTGGATGGTCCCTCGGGCCGATTGTGCGAACTCTATGGAACGCAATGACAGATCTGCCCGGAAGCCTGTTCCCGAGAGCGAGGAGCCGTCTGAGTACTGTACCGTGACCGGCAGACCGTCAGGACTGGTGAGCAGATCCTGATCATGCCGCCAGAAGAGTTCCTGGGCGATCACGATGGTCTGTTCGGTCTCTGATACTATCTGTATATTCCCGATCAGTCTGGTATCGTTGGTATCGGTGTCGATCTGACAGGAGTCGCTGCTCCCTCTGGTCAGGAGCTCGCCGGATGCGCTGCTCTGACTGAAGTTCACCCCCTCGAGGGTCACCGAAGAGGTCTTTTCGTAGAAGCGTACCTGCTCGGCTGTGAAGGCGATGGTATCGCTGTACGATCGTGCGACGGTGTAGGTGGTCCGATCAAGGATATAATCAGGCCGATCTGTCTCCCCGGCTGATTCTACCTGCTGATAATCGAATGAACAGCTGAGGATCAGCAGGTGCAGCAGTGCGAGCACTGCTGCAGACCGCACGGCAGAACGGTGAGTCGATGCTGCTCTGCCGTGGGTGTTCGAGGATCTGCTCTCAGGTCTTTGCAGCATGATCGATGCTTGCCTTTATGAAGCTTGCAAACAGCGGATGCGGATCGATAGGGGTCGATTTGAATTCCGGATGGAACTGGACTCCAACACCCCAGCGGTGATCTGACCATTCGACTGACTCTACCAGCTCTCCCTCGGGAGTATAGCCGCTGATGATCAGTCCTGCTTCGGTGAGCGGATCGCGGTAGCTGTTATTGAACTCATATCGATGACGGTGTCGTTCGAAGATGATCTCATTGTTGTAGCTCGTATGGATGCGGGTGTCCGGGAGGATGTGGGATTCACTCTTACCCAGCCGCATGGTACCACCCATATCGGTGACATCAAGCTGCTCTTCGAGCAGACTGATCACCGGGTTGGTCGTCTCGGGTTTGAACTCGGTACTGTCGGCGTTTGCCAGATGCAGAACATTCCGGGCATATTCGATCACCATGATCTGCATGCCCAGACAGATACCGAAGCAGGGCAGACCGGATGTCCTGGCATACTCCACAGCTGTGATCATGCCCAGGACCCCGCGGGTGCCGAAGCCTCCCGGGATCAGGATGCCGTGAAGACCTGAGAGACGTTCTTTCAGATCCTTCTTCGACAGGTTCTCCAGGGTCTCTGAGTCGATCTTGACCAGATCGACCTGGACTCTATTGGCGATGCCGCCGTGTACCAGTGCTTCATAGATGGATTTGTAGGAATCAGGCAGATGGATGTACTTTCCGACGACCCCGATGCGTATGGTCTTATCGGGATGTTTGAGGATGTTGACCATCGCTGCCCATCTGGTGAGATCGGGTTCCTTTGCATGCAGTCTGAGTTTTCTATGACGATATCATCCACCCGCTGTTCCCGGTAGACCAGAGGAAGCTCATAGATGGTATCCGTCAGGTCGTAGCCTACGATGACAGCATCCTTCTTGACGTTGGTGAATGATGAGATCTTGTGGATCATATCGTTGGGGAGCATCCTGGGAGCTCGAAGGATGAGCATGTCGGGCTGGATACCCAGTTCCCGCAGTTCCTTTACCGAGTGCTGCGTGGGCTTTGTCTTCAGCTCCCCGCCGCCGACTTCCGGTACCAGGGTGAGGTGTACGAACAGGACGTTCTCCGGTCCGAGGTCACTACCCATCTGGCGTGCTGCTTCAAGGTACGGGATCGACTCATAGTCTCCAACGGTCCCGCCGATCTCTATCAGGGTCACATCTATCCCGGGCGTTTCCCCACCACTGAGATCCTTCGTTTGATCTCGTCGGTGATGTGCGGGATGATCTGGACGGTTCGGCCGAGGTAGCGTCCCTCACGTTCTTTGCTGATCACTGATTGATAGATCTGCCCTGTCGTGATGGAATTCTCTTTTCTGATCGTCGCACGGGTGAATCGTGCATAGCTTCCAAGGTCAAGATCTGTTTCAGCGCCGTCGTCAGTCACATAGACTTCTCCGTGCTGGTAGGGGCTCATCGTACCTGCATCCACATTAAGGTATGGGTCGATCTTTATCATCTGTATGTTCAGGCCTCTGCTCTCAAGCAGATTGGCCAATGAAGTCGCTGCAAGACCTTTTCCCAGGCTTGAACATACTCCGCCGCTGATAAATATGTATTTCTTCATGTATGAGAAGTATAGTGAAACACTGTTCTTTGCGCAATCATGAAACGGGTGATTTGTCGGTGAAAAGCGACCTGTTGACCGTAGCAGGACAGAGAAAAGGGATCCCCAACGGGGATCCCTTTGAAGTATAGCTAAACATGATCAGTAGGAGGAATGTAAGTACAGGATCACATGTTAGAGCCTGTAGCAGGAGAAGGGTTATGCATCAAGGGCTTTGTGGCAGAACCACCAGTCGTACCCTTCGTAGGTCTCCAGTCGCTTCTTCGCATCCTTCTCGTTGTTTGGAGGCGGTATGATCACACGGTCGCCGATCAGTTCGTTCTTCGGCCAGCCGGCAGGTACTGCGATCTTCTGCTCGTCGGAGAGCTTCAGGGCTGTCACTGCTCGAACGACTTCATCCATATCTCTTCCGATCTCCTGGGGGTAGTACAGTACCAGTCTGATATTCCCTTTCGGGTCTCCGACATATACCGCACGTACGGTGTTCGTCCCTTTTCCGGGATGAAGCAGTCCAAGAGCATTGGCGATCGTGTCATTTGCAGCTACGATCGGGAAGGTGATCTCTACATCCAGATGTTCCTTGATCCATTCGATCCATTTGATATGACTGAAGATCTGATCGACAGAGAGACCGATGAGCTTGACTCCCAACTTGTCAAACTGGTCTACGCGTTTCTGGAACGCTACGAACTCTGTGGTACAGACGGGGGTGAAGTCAGCCGGATGGCTGAACAGTACGAACCATGAACCCTTCATATCGTCAGGTAAGGTCATAGGACCGTGAGTGGTCTGGACATTCAGTGTGGGGAATTTGTCTCCAAGTAATGGCATGCTGCCTGATTCTCTTTCCATGAGAAGCCTCCGTATTCTTGTGTGTCACAAGCAGTGCATGTCGTGCAGCTCTTGTGTATGGATATAGTATACAACAAAGCACGTTGAAAGGGAAGCAGAAATGTAATGATTACAAATTAAATAATCAATTATCTATTATATAGAAGGTTATCGAAGCCAAATGGGCAGGTCTTTTTGGGTGCTCCCTGCAGGCAGGTAGCAGATGGGGGTGCGTTCTTTCTCATGGTACCGATGAAAGAACCATCTGACGAGTATCGGTATGGTATAGGAGATCGATCGTGCCTGTTCCGGACAGGCCTTCACACAGGCAAAGCATCTGAGACACTTCGAGCTGTCTATGGCAAGGGTACTGATATCGATCGCTGCAGTCGGACATCTTTGTGCGCACAGTCCGCAGGAGGTGCACAGCTGCAGGTCCCGCCGGGGGACCCGGGTGAGGACTCGTGCGCTGCCTCTGGGCAGGAGACTCGGGAGCAGCTGCCTGTCCACTGGGGTGGGCGAAGCTGGTGGTGAGAGATGGGCAAGGTTATACCGGTCATGCTCATCGGGTCTACCGCGACCCAGAGGCGCCTGCTCTGTTGAGAGGGAGTGTTCTGCAGGGGCTGCCACACTGAGTATCGGTATCAGGCCCATCGCTGCTGCGATCTGTTCAAGATCGATCAGCGCGGAGCCGAAATCGATCTGCCCGTAGGAGACCAGGGTGACGGCAGGGGTGCTGCTGCAGGAGAGTTGCCGCAGTCGTTCAACCGCAGGTCTGGGTACCGTCGCTTCATAGACCGGGGTGCCGATGATCACCATATCGGCATCAGGGATGGTCGTCTCTGCGGCAGAGAAGGAGGGTGAGGTGATATCTGTCTCTGTGACGATGGCTCCCTGATAGCGGGAGGCAACGGCACGAGCGGCAGTGAGGGTGCCTCCGGTCGGGGAGTAGCAGATGATATGTATGTGTTCAGGTTTCACAGGTCAACCTCCCGGTGGTCTGCCGTACTGCAGGATATGGATCAGGTCATCGGCAAACGGGGGAGCCTCTGACCTGATATCTCTGATATAGGCATCTACGTCATAGGGGATATGCTTCTGTACCGGGTGTATGCGATCCTTCTGGATATCCAGGATCCCGTAGTTGGCTGTGGTGGTCCCGTCAAACGCATAGCCCACTGCCCCGAAGTTGATACAGAGGGTGTTTCCCAGAAGGTATTCTGTCTGGCGGTGTGAGTGGGCGAAACAGAGCAGGTCAAGTCCCAGTTGTCTGATCTTGCGATCATCGGTCCTGGAGAGCTGCTGCGGGGCGAATACCTGGTCGTTGTTCAGCGGGGTCCCATGGCAGAAGCCGATGGTGTGCTCTTCGATGGTCCGCTGCTCGAAGATCTTCCAGCTGCTGATCTGTTTCAGATCTTCAGGTGACAGCTGCCGGGCACTGTAGCGGTAGAGCTCGTAGAGATACGCTTCATGTGCATCTTCCGGCGGGGTCTTCACACCAGCGAAGTACTCGAAGAACTCATCGGTATTTCCTTTGATGCATACCTCACAGGGCAGTGCTCGAAGTAGCTCCAGGCACTGGGACGGGTAGAGCCCGAACAGTGCGATGTCTCCAAGGAAGCAGATGATGTCAGGCCGTTCGTTTCGGAGATCTTCAGCGACAGCTTCCAGTGCATAGCGGTTCGCGTGGATATCAGAAAGAACTGCTGCCTTCATGTCGTAGTATCCTCCATCCCGTGCAGGGATACAATGACCGGTTGGTAGGAGGCGCTCTTGATCCTGCCGAAGAGGTATCCGATCATGAACCTACGGCCATTCCCAGAAAGCCGCCGAGTGCCTGAAGCCCTTCACTCGAACCGGGTACGAAGAATCGGATTCCCAGAAGACCTGCAAGAAACAGCAGCAGCGGGAACATGAGGATCATGAACCCGGAAGCGATGGTCTTTCCCGGCGGCAGGTAGACCTCTACGGTATCACCTGCGTGTATGGGGAATCGTTTGGGGTTTATGGCGGTGAAGGTCTTACCCTGCACGTTACAGAAGGAGTTCCCTGCACAGGATGAACAGCTCGAGGTGATGCAGCCCAATACAGCTTCCTGTCCATTGACTTCCATTACCCGTGTGGTCTCTGTCATATCAGTTTGCCTCCTGCGGCGGGGTAGCTATGGGGTAGCGCAGGGTCTCGATGTTCTCTGCTCTACCGTCATCTCCGAGAGTGATGATCACTCCCTGTAGTTCGAGTCCATCCCAGCAGTCCTGTGACCGCTCAGGGATCTGTGTGAGGAACTTTCGGATCTCCACTTCGGGGTCCAGTCCTCCCACGCTGATCTGGGATCCGCATCTGCCGTTATCGGTGATCACCGCAGTCCCTTCGGGAAGACTTCTGCATCGGCAGTGAGGGCCTTGTTGTGTGTCCCGACTACCGCCGATACCCGTCCGTCTGCATGGAAGAACATCGCACGTTTCTCCGCGGTGGTCGCCGCATGGAACTGTACGATGATCCAGGGGGTGACAGTCCTGATCTTTTCGAGGATCATATCGAGGAAGGAGAAGGGGTTGCTCAGGTGGATCCGTGAGTACTCGGACTGTCCCAGGAGGGTGAGTACCGCAACATCCTTGTCACCGACCCTGAAGGTCCTCCACCCTCTCCCCGGGTTCATCGGAGGATAGTTCGCCGGTCTCAGGATGTAGGGGCACGAGTGATCTGATCGACCATGTCTTTCTTGTAGAAGGTCTTCTCTCCGGTGGTGATGACGTCTATCCCGATCTTCTTCAGGTAGATCGAGTGGTTCTTGCCGATACCGAAACCGCCGGTAGCCCCTTCGCCGTTCGCGATGACCAGGTCTATCTGCTGTTCCTGTTTCAGCTTCTTCAATCCGCTTTTGATGGTGTAGATCCCCGGTTTTCCGACGATCTCCCCAAGGGCCAGTATTCGTATGCTCATACGTTCAATGTAGTGATGTTTTCGCTTATTTGCAAGATAAGCCTGACTTGTTTCACCCCGATTGGTGCAGGCGTGATAGAATATGAGTAGAAGCCGAGCCGTGGAGGTCCCCATGTTCGATAGACTGCAGCAGAGACTGTTTCAGTATGTCCTCACTCATGCTCTGGGTATGTATAAGGATCAGCCCGATGTGCATGATCATGATACACAGCAGGAGCAGAGAGTCGCCCCGAAGGAACGTGCTGCCCATCTGGTCGCGCAGATGACGCTGGAGGAGAAGATCTCCTATATCAGCGGATACGATGATCTGGCGGTTCGGGGTATCGATCGCCTGAAGATCCCGACGGTCTATGCCTCAGATGCCACCTCAGGTGTCCGCTGTTTTGATGCAGCCACCGCATATCCTGCCCCGGTAGCCATGGCGGCCTCCTGGGATCGGGAGCTGATCAGAGAAGTGGGGGACGCCATCGGTGAGGAGGCACGGGCACAGGGTGTCTCCATACTCCTGGGACCGGGGGTCAACATCGCACGGGTGCCAACTTGCGGGAGGAACTTCGAGTATCTTGGAGAGGATCCCTATCTGGCAGGTGAGATGTCTTCTTCCTATATTCAGGGGTGCAGGGCAGGGGTGTGATCACCACGGTGAAGCATTTTGCCTGCAACAACTCGGATTATGACCGTCATAAGAGCGATTCCGTGGTGGATGAGCGAACACTCCATGAGATCTATCTGCCGGCTTTCAAAAAGGCCGTCTTACAGGGTGGTTCTCTCGGGGTGATGAGTGCCTACAATCAGATCAATGGGACCTATGCCAGTGAGCATGCCTATCTGCTGCAGGAGGTCCTCGGGGTCCTGGGGCTTTGACGGGTTTGTCATGTCTGATTGGAATTCGCTCTACAGTACTGATGGACCGGTGAAAAACGGTCTTGATCTGGAGATGCCGGGACCGAAATGGCTTTCGAGCAAGCGGATACATCAGGCTCTGCAGCAGAAGAGGATCGCTGAGGCTGATCTGGACCGGATGGTCTTCGATCTGCTGTACGCGTTCATCAGGACGGGGATCTTCGACAGGCCGGCGATCGATGCACAGGCTCAGACCCGGTCGAAGAGGCATCAGCATACAGTGAGCAGATGTGCTGATGAGGCTGTGGTGGTACTGAAGAATGATAACCGGCTCCTTCCGTTGAATCGGTACGCCCTGGAACGTGTCGCGGTGATCGGTCCTCACGGACTCCTGCCGAACACCGGAGGCGGCGGGTCCAGTTATATGCTTCAGCGAAGGCGTATACACGGAATCTATGATGCGCTGCGGCTCAATGCAGTAGAGACGGAGGTAGTCTATATAGAGAGTATCTCGGGTCTGATCGATGACCAGGATATACCCTATCTGGCGCAGGCTGATGCGGTAGTCATCGCAGCAGGGTTCGATCGGGTGACTGAGAGTGAGGGGTATGACCGAAGCTATCGGCTCCCTCATGCTCAGGAGCGGCTCATCGAACAGGCTGCAGCGGTGAACAGTCGGTGTATCGTAGTCCTGCATGGCGGCGGTGACATGGAGTGTTCCTCCTGGGTCGATACCGTCGGGGCTCTGCTGCATGTGATGTATCTCGGGGAGCAGGCAGGGGATGCAGTGGCACGAGTGATCTACGGAGATGTCTGCCCGTCCGGGAGACTGCCGTTCTCCATGGTCAGGAAGTACTCGGACATCGAAGCTGCCAGATGGTATGTCAGGCATCCTGAACACATGAACATCATGAGAGTCATAGGGCCGCAGGGGAATCCGAAGATACGAAAAGTGACCCCCATGCCGTACAATGAGCAACTGATGGTCGGGTACCGTCATCTTGATACCCAAGGTATCGAGCCTCTGTACCCCTTCGGGTTCGGTCTTTCCTATACCACGTTCGTCATATCTGATGGGGCGGTGACAGGAGCGGGCAGGCATGCGGAGATAACGTTCAAGGTGCGGAATACCGGTGGTACTGCAGGGGCAGAGGTCATACAGCTCTATGTCCATGATCAGGAAACCTCAGTCCTCAGGCCTGAACAGGAGTTGAAGGGGTTTGTCAAAGTCCATCTGGAACCGGGGGAGGAGATTGGTTCGAAGATCACCATCGATGAAGATGCTTTCTCGTATTACGATACAGTGTCCCACAGCTGGGTCGTAGAGCCCGGTATCTTCGAGCTGCGGCTCGGGACCTCTTCAAGAGATATCATCTATACCGGGACGTTCGCCATAGAGTGAAAAACAGGCAACAAAACACACCAGCATATTGACACGATGAAGACTCCTGGTATACTATTCCTCTCACAAGCCCGAATGGCGGAATTGGTAGACGCGCTAGTTTCAGGGACTAGTGTCCGCAAGGACGTGGAAGTTCGAGTCTTCTTTCGGGCAATATTTTAATTCTTACTATGTAAGAATTTGTCGGATTGTAATGTCGACCTATAAAAGGAGACGTTTCAATAGAATCCCTAAAAGTCACACAAAAGTCACACGATTTTTGTCGATGAGGGAAATACTATGGAACGAGCTCCTTTTTCTTTGTTCACGAAGCAACTCAAAGCTGGGAAATTCTGGTATGTCAGGTACTATAATCCTGATACCGGAAAGTACGATGTCTATCGGTCGACCAAGATCAAGTGTACCGGTAAGCAGGGAAACAAGTTCAAGGCCTATGACTGGGCGAAGGAACATACTCCTGAGGTAAGAATCAACAAACAGAAACTTATCCCGTTCATCAAAGCCTTCTGGGCTGATGATAGCCCCTATCTGAAGAAGAAGCGGCTGGTCGATCAGAAGCCGCTTTCTCCAGACTATGTCCTGGCTCACCAGATTATGATCAAGACCCACCTTGAAACCTATAAACCGTTCAAAGACCTCTATATCGAGGATATCAAGCCTGGGCTCATCGATGACTGGAAACTCTATAAGCTGGAACATGGGCTTGGGGTACGTCGGGTCAATGCCGGGATGCAGACGATGCGGGTCCCCCTTCGATATGCCTATGAACGGGGTGATCTTGAAGTCTATCCCTTCAGGCGTGTGAAGAACATCCCCTACAAACCAAAGGAGAAGGGGATCCTTACCCTGGAGGAGATCAAGAAGATCCAGGAGACCCATGAACCAGATCCGAGGATTTACTTGTCTCTGCAGTTGGCGATCTTTGCCGGTCTAAGGAGGGGAGAGGTCCGTGGTCTGAAGTGGGAAGATATCGATGAGCAACATCAGTGTATAGAGGTCAGGCATAACTTCATCAATTCTGAGGGAGTGAAAGAATGTAAGTGGGGATCCAGCCGAAAAGCTCCACTCTCACCTCAGATCATTGCAGCGTTGAAGGATGTGAAACGGGTAGCTCCATATAGGAGTAAGACCGACTTCATCATGTTCAACTTAGAAGATCGCACAGTCCCCTGCAGCAATGCACTTATCAGATCTGGATTCAATCGTATGATGACTTCTATAGGAATCAAGGAAGAAGAACGGAAAAAGCGAAATCTGACGTATCACGGTCTGAGACACACCTTTGTTACGATGGCAAGGATGTCAGGGCTCCCGGATATCGTTGTACAGGCTCTGGCAGGACATAAATCGTCCCAAATGATGGATCACTACTCCCATGGTAATAAAATCATTGATTTTTCCGAAGTAATTGATAGAATCTCATTAAGAATGAAAGCTAAGGATTTATAAATGGGACGTCAGAACCTGATAGATTTTTTATTTGATATAAACCGAAGAGAAGTTTCATTGAATAATTATTTATCACTAGTTACTCAAGGGAAAGAATATTTATTCTCGCCACCAAGTTGTTATTCTGTGTCATTAAAGAAAACTCTAAATAATGTGTTAATGAAGATTGCAGAAATTCAGATTGGATGGGGGGGGATTTATAAGCAATTGCAGAATAACGATAACCTTATTAGTATATTCAGAGATATTAAAGACTTAAGGACTGAAACAGAAATCAAATGGGCATCTAAAGTATTGAATGATTTAATTGATGAGTCTGAATATCATGATCTTCTATTAAAGTTAGATAAGGACCCGGAGTATTATGAATTGGATGAGTGCTTTAGATTTCTCGGGAGGGTTTTCTTTGATATTGCAGAGAAAACCATTTTTATACTTAATCAGCTATCAGAAACGAAGAAGTACTTGCTCTATGGTTTAGACAATTCAGAAAGTTTGATTTTCTATGTATGGGATATGATTCTCGAAGAAGATGATCAATTATTGGACGATTCTAAATTTAGTAATCTCAATACGAATGAGATAAATAAAATCCCAAAGACATCTATCGAAAAGAGATTTGATCAGCTGGAATCAGGTCAAGAGTTGATGCTAGATTACTTAATGCAAATCACGAAACTAATCGATGAACAAAAAAAGGAACTCGACTATCCTGATAGTTTACTAGTCGATGAACAGCATATTAAACCATATCAAGGAAAATTTATTGTCTTAACCTCACTAGCAAGAGTTTTAGATTTCTCGCTGAAAAACGGTTTTGAGGTTTCTATAGAAAAGATTCGATCTTATTACCTTAGTAAGAAGAAGCTCCCCTTTAGTGAGTCCACAATGAGTCAAGAGCTTGCACGAGCTAGAAGTCGGTTCAGGGATAATCAAGACCTATAAAAAACCTCCTATCTTTTATCTCTTTAAATAAATCTGATATAAACCTTAAACACATTTGAAATTTTCATATTCTCTATCTCTCTCTACCATTGATACCAGATGATAAGTGATCGTTGACACTGATCATCAGTAAAGATCATGAGCTTACAAATCAAGATCTATCAAACAAATCGGAGGTATCAATAAGTGGATACAAAGAGGTTTCTCACTCCAAATGAGATCATGGATATCCTAGGCATCTCATACCCATCCCTATTACGGCTAGTAAAAGCAAATAAAAATTCCTGTAGTAAGAATCGGTAAATCATTACGGTTTCCGAAGTCCTATCTAGAAATGCTGGAGCAAGATTCAATTTCAGAACTTGAAGAAGCAGGGGGGCAAGATGAATAAGACAGGGACGATGTCAAAATTACGACAAGTTGAAAAGATTCTCTCAGTTGCATTAGAGAATTCGGTTCGTAACGTTCCTGACTTTGGCTCACTCTCCATAAAAGTGGTTATTCATGATGGAGAGGTTCAGAGAACAGAAACAACGGTCTCTAGATCAGAGAAAGTAGTGAGGTGAACATGAATATAGATTTAACTCATGGAGAGTTAGAGCATCTTTTAGATGTAAAGACAAAAGATTGTGATCCAGAAACGAGGTGTCATTGTCCTCTCACCGATTGTTCCCTTTATGATTATTGTGTCCATAGGGTTGTCAACAAGAAGATGATACGGAAGTTCTGCTACATAGATTGTATGAACAGGCAGCGAACCGAGGTGCGCCTATGTCCGAGTGTAGATTGTCCCTTCTACCCCTATAGGATGGGTAGAAGTACCAATCTGATCAAAGTCTAGGAACTACCGAAAAAATGGCCGATTCACGCTATTTGGAGGGGGTCTGATGAGAATATGTGAACTATCAGAAATGATCAGGGAGGTTATCTCATGAGACTAAGGAACGAGACCCCCCAATGGGTACTGGACCATCGAAGAGAGAATGTGACCATGCAAGACTGGATGAACATCATAGCAGATTATTACGCACCTGACTTTGAACAGTCTGGCACAGGAAGACCTAGAAGGCTTACAAGAAGTATTGCAATGAAACTGTTTGAGGAGTTTGTTAACTCAGGAAGTATGCCAATAGCCCTAGAGAAGGTTGGCATTCATCGATCAACAGTGTGGCGATGGAGACAGAAGTATCTTTCCATATATTATATGGATCTTGTGGTCAGAGCATTCAATAAGCACCAAAAAGAGCATTATTCATCCTTCTGGGACAGGAGAAGAAAACAGCATCTACGAGTTTTGCAACGGAAAAGAGGGGTATTTACTTCACTGAAAGATTATCAATATGGAAGACCCACTACATATGATCCTGATAAACACCTGGAAGTTGAAGATACCTTAGAGGAGACAGCAGAGAAATTTGGTGTGAGTAAACGAACCGTTATCAACTGGATGCGTCTGCATTATGAATTCAGGCAGCGAATAATGCTAAGGAGAATCGAAAAAAGGATACCAGGTTTTGAACGGGAAGCACATAAGCTTTTTCAGGAAGGAGAGTCCTTAGGGATCGTTATCGACACGTCATACTCGGAGGCTTCAAGTGATGAACAATCAAGCTAATAAAATATTTGACGTGATTGCCAGACCGTTTACACCGAACTACGCACTTCCAGCTCCACCCTTGCATGAGTTGGAGACTGAAGTGCAAAAAGCTATGCAGGCACAGGGTTTTACGTTCCTCCCAGATATCATATTTGATGGAGAGATTCATCGCTTTGCTACAAATGGAAAACCAAATGATAATGCCGGTTGGTATGTCTTCTTTTATGAGGGGATCCCTGCAGGGGCCTTCGGTGACTGGAGAGAGGGCGGAGAAAAATATACCTGGCATAAAAGTATGGGTAGGGATCTCACACGAGTAGAGCTACAGCAAATCGAAGAAAGACAAAAAGAGGCGCAGCGTATTCGGCAAGAAGCTCTTCTAAAGCAATATCGGGGTGCAGCTGCTAATGCAAAGAAGATATGGGATTCTTCGAAACCAGCGCCCTCAGATCACCCATATCTCAAAAAAAAGCGTATCAAGCAGCATATCGCCAGGATATCATCTTGTGGCGAATTACTCCTTCCTCTTAATGACCAGTTCGGGGATATATCCAGTATCCAGTTTATCAGCAAGGATGGAGAGAAACGGTTTCTAAAGGATGCAAAGGTATCAGGAGGATTTTGTACGCTAGGCAACATTGAAGATAGTAATACGACCTTCTTTGTCGAAGGATTCGCTACCGGAGCTAGTGTATTCGAATCCTTACAGCAACCTGTTGTTATCTGCTATTCAGCACATAATCTCGCTCCTGTAGCTCAGATCTTCAAGAAAAAGCATCCAGATGCACAGATAATCTTTATCGCAGACAACGATACAAGCGGTGTGGGAGAGAAAGCGGCAAGGGATGCTGCAGATCTGGTCTATGGTGAGGTACTAGTACCTCCCATGGTTGGAGATGCCAATGATTATGTCAATGCTGGGTATGATCTAAAGGAGTTGCTGCTTGGAAAGAAGCCTATTGAACCAATGGATCCATTTGGAACGGTGGTTCCTCGACCAATAGATCTGAATCTGCTGCCGGATATCTTACGAGAGTATGTAGCTGACCAGGCTGAATTGATGGGAGTAGATCCTGGAGCTTTTGCTATGTTCGCCCTGGCTGCTGCGGGTGCCGTTCTTGATCATCGATTGCAGATACAACCGAAAAGATACGACCCGACATGGACTGAAGCTCCAAGACTATGGATAGCGGTGATCGGGGACCCTTCAACCATGAAATCACCGGCCCTTGCCAAAGCTTTTGCTCCTGTAAGAACTCTGGAGCATGAGGCTGATCAACAGTATCAGCAAGAATTTTCAGCTTGGAAAGAAGAGGTTCAGAAATTAAAGAAAGAAGATCCGAAGCCTCAGCCTCCAGTTCATAAGAGGATCACAGTTGCCGATACAACGATTGAAAAGCTCGCAGAAATTCTTGGCAAGCAGGATCCCAGAGGAATTATTGCTGTACATGACGAACTATCTGGATGGCTCTCAAGCATGGATGCGTATAAGGGCGGTGGGATTCATAAAGATCGAGCTGCCTGGTTATCAGCATATAACGGTGGAGCTCTGAGAGTCGATCGGATAAGTAGGGGGACCCTGTTTGTGGACAACTGGAGTATCGCAGTCGTCGGTGGAATCCAACCTTCAGTACTGCAGAACTATATGAAGGTCTCTGATCACGATGGCCTCTTACCGAGGTTTCTTGTATATAATGCAATCTCTAGAGATCAAGGTTGTGATCGATACCCGGATATGGAGGCTGAAAAAGCATATAACGATTTGATGAGACATCTTTACGAGATTAGACCTGGGACTACCGTGAAGTTGAGCGATGCTGCCCATAAAAGAAGAGAACAGTTTTATCAGAAGGTTCAAGTCTTTATGAGATGTTGCGAAAATCAATTTCTTAAGGCAGCATTGGGGAAGTGGGAAGGCACCTGGGCCCGTCTATGCCTCGTATACCACTGTATAGATGCAGCTGGTCAACGAATACACCCCAGTGATATTGAAGTATCAGGTGAGATAGCAGAACAAGTATCTGAACTGATGAGAGCTCTGCTTTATCACGCAGTTCACTTCTATGCGGGTATCGATCTTGTGGGTGATAGAGCCCAAGGGTTAGCAGGGCTCATCCTTGCTCACAACTGGAACAGATTTACTATAAAAAGGGATCTCGGACAGAAGTGGAAAATCTCAAGAAGCATGAAGCCCTGGGAGATCGAAGCTGTCCTGGACCGACTCGAGAGTTATGGCTGGATTCTGCCTGAAGAGATGAGCAGGTTTAATGACCGGGGTAAGCCCGTAGCGTATTCTGTGAACTGCCGGGTTCATCAGATGTATTCAAAACAGGCTGAGAAAGAGAAAAAGCGGCGGCAAGAGGTTCACGAGTTCATGCAAAAAATGAGATCTTAAATTGTTGACTTTGTTGTACGAAAGACAGCCGAGCTACAACAATGAAGTAACCTGATAAAATCAGAGGGCTCTTCTTCCTTCTTACGTACAACATCGTCAACGTTCTATATTCTCAGAGGAGAGATGCCCTATTTGGATTGGGGAATTGTTGACTTTGTTGTACGTAACAGCACGAAATAATATTATGAATTGTTCTGATTACATTTCTGGTGCTTGATAATTAGCAAAAGATGAATTAGAGATAAGAGCCCAGTTGACCTGATGACTTGCGTTAGGCCCTTCTGCTTTTTCAAAAGAAATAACTTAAACCACTGACTGATCAGGTCATCAACCTCACCTTTATATCTTTATTATTGACGAGAATGTCTCCAGATGTCCCACTTTTTTTATCAGGTCTAAATTGTCAAAAAGCAGTAATCATTTGTTTCTTTACAAAGACCTGAACAAACAGTACACTTGCTGATAATGAGTAATGGGTAATGACAAATTTATAGTCGGAGCCCGAGTGATGAATAAAAGAAATTTACCTCTCTATTTATCCTTTCAAGACCTGGCATTGATGGGATTACTATATTCTTATGATGACAATCTTTTTTACAGTCAGACAGATTTTATTCCCCCACTCGTCACAATGCGACATCGTATCAATACCAATTTCCCTATGAAGATCCGCAAACACCTTTCATCAAGATAGCCCTGATTACGTCTAGGGCTGCTTGTTCGTCACCAGATTCGAGTAGTAGTTCGTCCTCCATCTCATGGAGATCTTACGTTATACAACACAATAATGCTTTTTCATCAAAGGAAGCACTATGAGACAAGAAGACCTGAGCTTAAAACTTATCGAATATGGTTTTTCTGACAGGAAGAGTTCTATCCATACCCGAGGACCATGATGCTTAATGAATTAAGCGATGTTATTGACTCTGTTGATGCAGATGCCGTCTTTGAAGACTATGAGAGAGCAATCATAGAAGATAATGTCACCAAGAAGAAATCAGCTTCGAACAGACGCTATACGGCAACCTATCTTACTGGACTCTATTCCTTCGAACACACAGATCTGCTCTTTCATGTGATGAGATTCTTCTGGGACAAGAATCCCGCAGCTAGGCCGATGCTGGCTTTCATTCCTGTATTTATGCGTGATTATCTTATCCGTAGTTCTTGGGAATATATCCGGGATATTGAATCGGGATCGACTGCTGATAAGTGGGCCGTTGTAGATCTCCTCAAAGATCAGTATGGAGATAAATACAGTGAGAAAGTGCGTCAGTCGATTTCTCGAAACATTATGTCCACCTGGACGAAATCGGGCTATTTGAAGGGTAGATATGAGAAAGAACGGATCAAACCGGTTATTACCCCAGAGGTGGTGGCATTCGCATTATTTGTCAGTTATCTGTTCGGAAACCATGGAGAACTTCTTTTCGGTCATGAGATCATCAGACTCCTTGATGCCCCGAAGAGTGAACTACTCGATCTTGCACGAGCAGCAGCCTTCAAAGGGTATATCACGATGAATCATATCGGGGATGTCATCGATATCAAGTTCCCCTCATATCTGTACCCACCGATAAAGGAAGGCTCTCATGAGTAAACTGAAGAAACTTCTTGAATCCTACACAGAATTCATTTCTATTCCCTGGAGCCATGACATCGACCCCGAGCAGCGTATTGTCTTCTGTGTATATAACGAGGCCGACGAGAATAGGATCCGAGCGAGGATCGGAGAATTCGAGATTGCGACCAAACAAGCCAAGCATAGCTGGAATCTGTATGATGTCACTGATTTTTACCCCAAATGGGTCCTCAAAGAAAAACATGCAGAGAAAATCCTCAAGGATCCTTCTTTAGGTAATCCAGCAAAACTTTTAAGATTTCTCCCGGCACTCATTGATGACTATACAGCCTTTCTCAAGACGATCCCTGATGACCCAGAGGGAGTTATTGCGATCATAGGCTCTGGAACCCTTTACAGTGTCATAAGGGTAAAGCTCCTGGTAGACAAGATAGCTCCACTGTACTCCGGTAAGCTTGTCGTGTTCTTTCCGGGCCGATTCAGTGATAACAATTATCGCCTGTTAGATGGATATGACGGATGGAGCTATAGAGCCATACCGATACTCGATATGTAATAAATCAAACCTAGAGGTATTAAGATGATAAACAGAGATGTATTTCAGAAAGACCCTGTGGTCTTGCAGCTGCCCAACAATGGTGTTGCTAATGTCAATGATAATACAAGTCTCCAAGACTTACAGGTCCTCAGATATGAGCTTGAGACCTTTGTATGTGATGGAGAATATGCAAAAGGTATGAAACTCATCCTTGATCAGTATCTTTCCCGGATGAATCATACTCAGCAACCGGGAGTCTGGGTCAGTGGTTTCTTCGGTTCTGGTAAGTCTCATCTCGTCAAGATGCTCAGGGCTTTGTGGATGGATACCGTCTTTCCTGATGGAGCAACCGCTCGCGGTATCGCAGATCTCCCCCGGGACATCCAAGATCAGTTCAAGGACTTATCTGCAGCAGGGAAACGGAATGGTGGTCTCTATGCAGTTTCAGGAACACTTGGTTCCGGGTCCAGTCTGAGTGTGCGTATCGCTCTTCTCCAGATCATCTTCAAATCCATGGGTTTGCCTTCCTCGTATCCTGTGGCGCGATTCATTATGCGTCTGAAGCGTGAAGGAGTGTATGATCAGGTAGTTGAATACCTCAATGATCATAATTGCGACCCAGATGAAGAGTTTGCGTATCTCTATGCTTCAGAGGACCTTCATAAGGCTTTGGTAGCTGTTAAGCCTCAAGAGTATGTATCTACCGAGTTATGTGCGGCAGCGCTGAATAATCTCTACCCGAATGTACATGATATCTCAAATGATGAGATGGTCCAGACGGTGAGAGAAGCCTTGATGCACGATGGGACACTACCGCTAACACTCATCGTCCTCGATGAGGTCCAGCAGTTCGTGGGGAACGATCAAGACCGATCAAACATCCTGCAGGAAGTGGTTGAGACGATCTCGAAGCAGATGGGAGGTAAGATCCTATTCATCGGTACCGGGCAGACCGCTATCACGGGGATGTCAAATCTGAAGAAGCTTGAAGGAAGGTTTACGGTACGGGTAGAACTCTCTGAGAACGATGTGGATTCTGTTATCAGAAAAGTGATCCTTGCAAAGAAGCCTGAAGTGAAGGATACGATCGATACAGTCATGCAGAAGAATCTGGGTGAGATCTCCAGACATCTCTCCGGTACGGCATTTGCTGCGACAAAGCAGGATGAAGAGACGTTGGTGGCTGATTATCCGATCCTACCGGTAAGAAAGAGGTTCTGGGAGATTGCTCTCAGAGTCCTCGACCAGACCGGTACCGATAGTCAGTTGAGAAACCAGCTCTCCATGATCCACAAAGTAGTCCAGAAGTATGCAGACCGACCTCTTGGGTATGTGGTCCCTGCAGACTTCCTCTACTTTGATACCGCAGAGCGATTACTCCAGGCAAGGATCGTGCCTGCGAATATCTATAATGCGATTCAGACCGGTATCAATGGCAATGAAGATCAGAGGTTGCTCGCGCGTACCTGTGCGCTGATCTTTCTGATCAATAAGATCAACCATACAAAACAAGATCTTGGGCTGACAGCTGATATCGATACACTTGCAGACCTCCTCATAGAAGATCTGCAGTCAGGCAGCAGTACTCTGCGTGCAAGGCTCCCACAGCTTCTTGACCGATCGAAGCTTGTTATGAAGATCAATGATACCTACAGACTGCAGACTGAAGAGAGCGCTGCATGGAATGATGACTTTCAGAATCAGATACATCTGCTTGCCAATGATCCCACCTATGAAGAAGAGCGTCGTAATACGTTGATCAAAGAAGTGGTTAGCAGGGCCGTGAAGAAAGTATCCCTGCTTCAGGGAAGGAACAAGGTCCCCCGTGACCTCTCTCTACAGTATGGGATCAAGGAACCGGAGAACTTGCATACCAGGCTCACGGTCTGGGTTCGTGATGGATGGAGAATCGATGAGAATTCGGTCAGATCAGATGCTCGAAGTGCCGGACAGGAGTCTCCTGGAATCTTCGTCTATCTTCCGAATGAGTCTCAGACGAACTTCACCAAACACCTGAGAGATTATATTGCTTCTGGGAATGTCCTTGATACCCGTGGGATACCTACTGGAAATGATGCTGTAGAAGCTCGATCGGCGATGGATACGATGCATCAGCAGGCACGTAATGATATTAATGAACTGCTTCAGGAGATGATCTCCCAAGCCAAAGTCTATAGCGGTGGAGGTACCGAGGTAGTCGGAGAGAATCTTGTCTCTATGTTGAAAGAGGCCGGTGGTATCTCTCTGGATAGACTGTACAGTAAGTTCTCTATCGCAGATGATCAGGGATGGGATAAGGTCTATAACGAAGCTCATAAAGGAGCTCCCGATGCTTTGAAGAAGATTGGCTATGATGGAGAAGATGACAAACATCCTGTCTGTAAACTCTTACTCAGCAGGATCTCAACGAATACCAGTGGTTCAGAGATCAGAAAGTTCTTCGATGAGAAACCCTATGGTTGGCCGCGGGATGCCGTAGACGGGGCTCTTCAGGTGCTTCTCGTCTCAGGAAAGATCACAGCGAAACTTGGTAGTGACATAGTACATGATCCAAAAGGGTTAGCCAGAAAGATATAGGGAGAGCTTCTTATACGATAGAGACTGTACGGATCACAAGCAAAGAGAAGATCGCGATCAAGAAGGTGTATCAGAAAGTACAGGTCAAAACACATAATAATGATCTCGGCGTTCATGTGGATGAGTTCCTCCATGCCATGATGGGGCTGGCGGCATTCGCCGGCGATCAGCCTCCCTTCCCGGATAACCCGGATACAGAGATCATCGAAGCGATCAGAAGAAAACACGGTAACTCACAGTTGAAGGCAATCGCTGATCAGAGCAAAGAACTCTCTGAACTCATTGGATCATGGAAGAAGTTGCAGAAAGAGATCAAAGCAGTCAGACCACTCTGGTATCGTTTAACGGAACTGTGTGCCCAGACAGAAGGTCTCGAGGATGCTGATCTGATCCTGAAGCAGGTAGAGTATATAAAAGAAAAACGAAAGGCTCTTGAGGAGAAGGAGACAATCCAGACACTGATCACCAGTCTTACTCAGATCCTACGGGAACAGGTGAATAAGATCCAGGAGAAGTATCAGGAACGATATGCGAAAGGACTGGAATATCTCTGTGCTGAACAGCAATGGGGCAAACTGGAACAACCTCAACGGTATGCTATTCTCACGGAATTCATGCTTAGGGAAGACCAGCAACCGAAGTTTGATCTCTCTTCTACTGACAGCTTGCTTGAGAGTCTTCAAAAGACGGATCTCTCAACTTTACGGGATCGACTAGATGCATTACCTTCACGTCTTGATAGTGCTCAACATAAGACTGCTCAGCTGCTGGAACCGAAGGCTCATAGAGTTATCGTACAGAAGAAGACGGTGAGTTCCCCTGATGAGGTAGACCACTGGATCAAAGAGACAAAAGAGAAGCTTCTCGTAGAACTGGTGAACGGACCGGTCATCATAGGATAGGTAATAAGATGAACACACTAGATAAGAATCTCAGGGGGCACCTTGAGCGAACGATACAACAGGCTCGAGAGATTGCAGAGCAGGCAGCATCAGCATCACTGGAGCATCTGGGAGTAGAAACCTCAAATGCCTATAGGCATCTCAGTGATGAAGAGAGAGATCTGAGACGGCGGCTGCGGGCTCATGGGCGACAGCTCGGTGATGAGAAAGCAGGTGATGATACGCAGCAGCTTGGGCGTCTGATCGAAGAGATCGCATATGAGCACTGGCATCGAATGCTCTTTGCCAGGTTCCTCGCAGAAAACAGTCTGCTCATGTACGGAGATGAAGACCCGGTAGATATCGATCTTGATATGTGTCAGGAGCTTCTTGATGATGGAGAAGAAGATTATTCGAGTGTGTGGGAGTTTGCTGCACATCTGGCAGCAAAGATGCTTCCCCAGATCTTCAGATTAGAGAGTCCTGTCTTCGAACTGAAGTTCGCAGCGAACTACCAGATCAAGCTGGAAGACCTGGTCTCAAGTCTCGCACAAGAAGTCTTCGCTTCATCAGACGGTCTTGGATGGGTCTATCAGTACTGGCAGGCGAAGAGAAAGGATGAAGTCAATGCAAACGAGGTGAAGATCGGTGAACGTGAGATCTCTGCGGTGACCCAGTTGTTCACCGAACCGTATATGGTCTCCTTCCTCCTTGATAACTCTCTCGGAGCATGGTGGGCCGATAAGATTCTCACCGCTGAAGATCTTAGAACAGCAACAGCAGAAGAAGAATTACGAGAGAAGGCTTCTCGTGATGGACTTCCCCTATCGTATCTCCGTTTTGTCCAGCAGGATGATATATGGACTCCTGCAGCCGGGACGTTCGAGAAATGGCCTGATGATATCTCAGGGTTGAAGATTCTTGACCCATGCTGTGGATCAGGGCACTTCTTGGTTTCGATCCTCACCATGCTTATTCCCATGCGTTTGGAGCTAGAACAGATCTCGGAGACTGAGGCAATCGATAGTATCTTGAAAGAGAACCTCTATGGATTGGAACTCGATAAACGATGCGTTGAGCTTGCTGCTTTTGCTGTTGCTCTGGCGGCTTGGAAGTATGAAGGGTACAGACAACTTCCCGAACTGCATCTGGCCTGTTCTGGGTTGTCGGTAGCAGCAGAGAAGAGGACCTGGACGGCCTTAGCTCCGAACAGGCAGAATGTCAGGATCGCCATGGACTGGATGTATGATGTGTTCAAGGACGCCCCAGTTCTCGGATCACTCATAGATCCTACCCACGAAAAAGCTGCGAAGCTCGCAGGTTGGGAGGAACTCTCATCGGTCTTAAACCAGGCATTGAGTTCAGAGCAGTCAGATGAAGAGCAGGAAGCTGCAGTAGCAGCGAAAGGTCTGGCAAAGGCTGCTGATCTACTTTCACAGAAGTACCACCTGATAGCGACGAATGTCCCGTATCTCTCGAGAGGAAAACAGGACGAAGTATTAGCAACATACTGCGCCAAACACTACCCTGAGGCAAAGAATGATATTGCCACCGTCTTCCTAGACCGCTGTCTTGATCTCTGCCATGAGGGAGGATCTACGAGTATCGTACTTCCTCAGAACTGGTTGTTTCTGACCAGCTATAAGAAGTTCAGAGAAAAGCTCTTAAACGTGATACCTGGAATATGTTGGCCAGGATGGGACCAGGAGCTTTCCAAACGATCACAGGAGAGGTCGTTAAAGCCATCTTGATAACTATCTCATCAGGAGGGGGTACTGATTCAGCGAAGGAAGATAAGCAGGAGATGCTCTTTGGTGAAGATCAGGGGGGATATCACCTACTACGAGGACTGGATGTCTCAGAACAGAAGAAGCCTGCAGACAAGGCTGTAGAGCTGGTCCGGGGGGATATAAAAGAAGTCGAGCAGGTGAAGCAGTTGGGGAATCCTGATGCAAGGTTACTTCTTGAAGTGCAGAATCAGAACTTCCAACTTTTGAATGTATATACTGAATGTTATCAAGGGATGAGGACTGGAGAAAAGAACCGATTTATAGTCAAGTTTTGGGAGATTTTTAATAATTTTGGTGTTTGGGAATATTTTAGGAATAGTAATAACTCAACTAGTTCTTTTGGTGGTATGCATGAAGTAGTTCTTTGGGAGAATGGGAATGGAAGATTACATGCTTATGCTTCTGAAAGACGTGCAGTATTACATGATATGCATGAATCTGGTAATAAATCATGGGGGAAAAGGGTGTTGCAATAAATCAAATGAGAAATCTGAAAGCAACTCATTATAATGGTGAAAAATACGATGGAAATGTCAGTGTCATTTTTCCCGTGAATAGAAAGTACTTATTACCATTATGGGTTTTTTGCTCTTCTTTTGAATACAATTCTATCGTAAGAAGAATTGATCAAAAACTTAATGTAACAAATGCTACTCTAATTAAGGTTCCCTTTGATAGTGATCGTTGGACTAAGATTGCTGAAGAGAAATATCCTCACGGACTTCCTGAACCATTCACCAATGATCCCACCCAGTGGATATTCCACGGACATCCCTGTGGCTCAGTTATTTGGGACGAGGATAAAAAGTGGACGGCTTTTAGTGCCAAACGAATCGATGATACCGTTCTCCAGACTGCTGTTGCAAGGTTATTGGGATATCAGTGGCCTGCAGAGCTTGATCTTGAAATGGAACTTGCAGAAGAGCAGCGGGAGTGGGTTAAAAGATGTGAATCACTGGTACCCTTTGCAGATACCGATGGGATTGTTTGTATCCCTTCAGTGCATGGTGAGACGAAAGCTTCTGACAGGATATTAGCTCTGATAGTTGCTTCTTATGGAGAAGAGTGGAAGTACTCAATCCTTGAAGAGTTGTTATCAGTTTCTGGATACTCAGGTAAGTCGCTTGAAAACTGGCTACGAGATGGGTTTTTCTCTCAACATTGTAAACTTTTTCAAAATAGACCATTTATCTGGCAGATTTGGGACGGGCTGAAAGACGGGTTCTCCGTGCTGGTTAATTATCACAAACTCGACAGGAAACTCTTGGAGACATTAATTTACGTCTATCTTGGAGATTGGATATCACAGCAGAAGAAAGATATGGAAGCGGATGTCGATGGTGCTCAGGGTAAGTATGAAGCAGCTCTGATTCTGAAAGAACGACTGGAACTCATTCTGGAAGGAGAAGCTCCTTATGATATTTTTGTCCGGTGGAAATCATTATCTGAGCAATCGATTGGTTGGGATCCTGACCTCAACGATGGGATAAGAATGAACATCCGGCCCTTCATGAATGTACCAGATATTCGGAAAAAAGGTGCAGGTATCCTACGGGATAAGCCTAATATCAAATGGGGTAAGGACCGGGGTAAGGATGTGAAAACTGCACCCTGGTATCACTTATTCGGAGGAGATCGTATCAATGATCACCATCTGAGTCTAGAAGAGAAACGTTATGCAAAACGATAAATCAGCTAAGAGACGTGAAGAACTTAATAAGAGGACTGTCATGAAGAGGGGATGCGTATGACGATTAGAGAACATCTGAAGAAATCAATAAGATCTGCCTATACCTATAACCCTGATACAGAAGTCCCTCCTGTGTGCATCCTCTGGCCTGATAGAGAACGATTATGGGAAGGAGTAGTCCCTGCGCTACAGAAATCGATGGAAGAACTCTTCATATTCGGTGAATATCAACCTGACTTGAGATCTGGGACCTCTCTTTGGATCCGTTGCCAGGTAGCAAAGCTCATCAAGCCTGCCCAGGATCTCCCAGATGATGTGATCCCTATCATATATCTTCCCGGGATAAGTCGACAGGAACTCAGGATCGTACAAAGCTGCCCAGAAGAGGTGAAGCTACTTATCGAGTTACAGTATCGTGGAAAGTATTGGAGTCAACTCAGCTCAAAGGACTGGACACCATTAGCCTTTCTCGTATCTGATCACGGTGGACTCAGTCTTGATGTTGGCAAAGATAAAAATACTAAGGATGCGATACAGTTGTGTCTGCCGATCCTCTTGGACCAAGATGTTTCAGATCTGAAAGGTGATTATCTTGATGCTAAGTATATCTATTCCTTAGGAGTTGGAGATTTTCCAAAGGCAGTCCTCTCCTATATCAATGAGGGAGAGACCTATATAACAAAACAGACAGCCGCACAGTGGGCTTCTTTCTGCAAGATGTCTGAGAGCCTTCTATTGTTCAATCCTCATGCCGATGGATATTTGGGAGGAGCTCAGAAACTTGCTGAGCATACAGGCTCCTGGAAACCGATATGGGATCGGTACCGTGAAGCTCCCGGGTTGTATCCCAATATCCCGGATGCCATACGAGCCTGTCCCCTTCAAGATAACAAGACGGGGACTGATCTCTCCTCTTTTTCTGGTTGGCCCCAGTATAATGACCAGGAAGAAACATCATTGCAGCAGGCGTTGTCGGCGTTGGTTGGGGATTCAGACCAAATAGTCCGTGATCATCTTGGCTCTCTTCATCAGCAGCACTTACTTCGAAAGGATTTCATATGGTATGATCTGGGGATGTCTCCGGTGCTCAAGGCTCTTATTGATCTGCACAGACTCGCTGAAGAAATAACTCATGTACTTACAGGCGCCTCTCTTTCAGAGCTTGCAGCAGATTATGAAACACAAGGTTGTAATGCCGATGATGCCTTCCTTACGGTTCTGGCTACCAGTTCCAGGACTGAGATTCAACAGGTCGTATTAGATATTGCTCGAGTCCTGTATGAACCATGGGCTGAAGCGACGGCTAAAAGACTTCAGGAACTGGTACAAGCAGGGATCTATCCTATAGAGACTCCAATTATCTACCAGGAACCGATCAGTGAAGGGACTTGTATCCTGTTCATTGATGGACTTCGTTACGATATAGCACAGAAGCTTCTACTCAGCTGAGTGAATCTGGATATGAGGTGGAAACACATGCTAGATGGGCAGCATTCCCCACTCTCACGTCAACTGGGAAGCCTGCGATCACGCCGGTATCTGATAAGCTGAAAGGCACAGATGATCCTGACAGTGACTTTTATCCGATCGTTACCGAGACAGGTAAAAGTATTGAAGGTGGGTACCACTTGAAGAAGTTACTTATTGATGGTGGTTGGTCGGTGCTATCAGGACAGGAGATTTCTGCTGATACTCGATTAGGATGGACAGAGATCAGTGATCTAGACCATGAAGGACATGCCTTGGGCTGGAAACTCTCTTCTCATATCGATTCAGTCCTGCAGACGATCCTCATGAGGATCAAAGATCTGTTCGCTGCAGGATGGAAGAACGTGGAGATCGTCACAGACCATGGCTGGTTGTTACTCCCTGGGGGATTACCGAAGACAGATCTGCCAACGTCATTGACAGAGAACCTGTATGGACGGTGCGCTCAGATCAAGGAAGGAGCTCTCACCGATGTAGAAAGGGCTGCCTGGTATTGGAATCACTATATGGAGATCGCATATGCTCCAGGGATCCATGCTTTCAAGAAAGGTGAGGAATTCGTTCATGGAGGTATAAGTCTCCAGGAATCACGGGTACTTGATATCTCGGTGACTCAAGGTGATACCCCGACTGAGCAGGTAAGGATCCTTGATATCATCTGGAAAGGGCTCAGGTGTAATATCGAGACAGATGCGATCGACTCTGATCTTGTTGTCGATATCAGGCTCAAGGCAAATATTCCTGAAACTAGTGTAGCCCTCAATAGCAAGAAACTGAAATCTCAAGGTGTTGCCTCTCTTGTCGTTGATGATGAATCACAAGAAGGGGTATCCGCTTATATCGTCGTCCTTGATTCTGCAGGGACTGTGTTGTCTCAGCAGCAAACTATCATAGGAGAATAATCAGATGATCGAACTCGATACAATTGATACCAAAGCAGCACAGGCACTTGACGGGTTCCTGGTGAAAAAAGATCTCGTAAGAAAGTACAGCCGGCAGTTCCCTGTTCCAACCTACGTGGTGGAATTTCTCTTAGGGCGATATTGTGCGAGCGTGGACCCTGAAGAGATCCAGGAGGGACTTGAGATCGTTCAGAGACAGCTTGAATCAAGAACCGTGAGAGCAGGTCAGGAAGAGTTGTTCAAAATGAGAGCCAAAGAACTCGGAGAGATCAAACTCATCGATATCATCTCAGCTCGTTTAGATGCAAAACATGATACCTATGTTGCGTCACTGCCCAGTCTGAGACTACATGATGTGCGAATCCCTGATGAACTGGTGAATACCCATGAGCGGATGCTCACCGGTGGGTTCTATGCAGAGATCACGCTCACTTATGATGCCGCTATAGCCCAAGAGCAGCAAGGGCGTCCGTTCGGGGTGGAACTCCTACGAGAGATCCAGTTATCGAAGAGTGATGTCCTGCAGCAACTTGGAGATGCCCGCAAGGCATTCAACACTGACGAATGGAAGCAGTTTATCCTTCGATCTGTAGGTTTTGAACCTGAGAAGCTTGAAGTCCGGCAACAGAATGCTCTGCTCTTGAGGATGGTCCCGTTCGTTGAGAGAAACTACAACCTGGTAGAGCTCGGTCCCCGAGGTACCGGTAAGAGTCATCTCTACCAGCAGATTTCCCCTTATGCACATCTGGTCTCAGGAGGGAAGACTACGGTCGCGAAAATGTTCGTGAATAACAGCACCGGACAGAAAGGTCTTGTCTGTCAGTATGATGTAGTCTGCTTCGATGAGGTCTCAGGAGTATCATTTGATCAGAAAGACGGGATCAATATCATGAAAGGGTATATGGAGTCAGGGGAATTCAGTCGAGGGAAAGAGAGTATCAGGGCTGATGGGTCTGTGGTCCTGGTAGGAAACTTTGATGTGGATGTCGAGCAGCAGCAGAGAATCGGACACCTGTTTGGACCCCTGCCCCCCGAGATGCGGGATGATACTGCATTCATGGATAGAATCCATTCCTACTTACCAGGTTGGGATGTTCCCAAGATCAATACTGACCTCCTTACTGACCATTTCGGATTGGTAAGTGACTTCCTCACTGAGTGCTGGAGTCAGCTTCGGTTTCAGACTCGAGTAAACCTGCTGCAGAATCGATTACTGTATGGAGGTGCTCTTTCTGGTCGAGATACCAACGCTGTCAATAAGACGGTGAGCGGCTTACTGAAGCTCATATATCCAGTAGTTGATGGGATAATTCCTGATGAGGATATCGAGTGGGCGGTTCGATTAGCTCTGGAAGCAAGAAGGCGTGTGAAGGAGCAGCAGAAGCGAATTGGCGCTGCAGAGTTCAGGAATACCCATTTTAGTTATACTCTCGGCGAAGAGGGGGTAGAGAAGTTCGTATCTACTCCTGAACTCCAAAGTGAGAACAGTATTGGTTCAGACCCCTTGGAACCGGGTCAGGTCTGGAGTATTAGCCCTGGTGGTAATGATGATTATCCTGGTCTCTATCGTATCGAGACGAACGAAGGACCGGGAAATGGAGTGAAGATACTCAACAAACCGGTCCCCCCTGCTTTCAAGGAGTGTGTGGGGTATGCAGAGCAGAATCTGTACTCCAGATCGACTCAGCTCCTAGGAGATAAAGACCCAAGACATCATGAGTTCACCGTTCAGCTTCGAGCCTTTGATGCAGCAAAATCAGGAGCGAAGATCGGGGTAGGTTCTCTTCTTGCTTTAGCAACTGCTTTATTGAAGAAGAGTGTACGAGGTGGACTGATCGTTGTCGGCGATATCAATCTCGGAGGATCCATCGAACCCATCTATAACATGGTCACGATCGCTGAACTGGCAGTCGAAAAAGGTGCGACAGCTTTGCTAGTCCCCGTCTCCTGCAGAAAGCAGCTATATGATCTGTCCGATGACATGGCTACCAAGGTTGATATCCAGTTCTATTCAGATGCAAGGGATGCGCTTTTAAAGGCAATTGATGATTAATATAACTCTTCGGATTATCTATAAGTAATGGAAATAACGAAAAATTATAAAGAGAGTATGAAAATGAAAAAAACTCAGAAAAATACTATAGTGCTAATTCTAATATCAACTTTTTTATTGGGGTGCACTACTCCTAATCCCTCAGTTAATCTACATTTTGGAGGGCATTTTGATTGTCCTGAAGATGTCGTGGAATACTTTGGAGGGTTTATTGGCAAGCACATTGATATAGCAATTCTGGAATTCGGAATCCCAACCGGTAAAGAAACATTATCTTCGGGTGAGACAATCTATCAATTCTACTATAGCACCTCTTATATCCCTCCCAGCATATCTTTACCCTCTTTTGATAAAGATATGAATCTTACTTATAGAGAAACTTCTCCAGGGACTTGGAACTACACAGAGCAGTTGGAATTTCTGGCTGATCCCGATGGGATAATAATTAAACGTAGATTTAGAGTATATTGATGAAAATAAGGGAAGTATTCTTTTTTGAATGAGTCTCCTCTCCTATATGAATAAGTAAAGGATTATTACATGGCGAAAAAGCAGCCCACTCTCCCAACGCTAACATCTAGATATATCGAGATTCTCGAGTATGCCGATAGTCATACGGTGTTCACGATAAATCAGATGGCAAAGGATCTTCATCTTGATACTGTATTCAAAGAAATAATAATGAAGAAAGCAGATTTGAATGTGATGTTTCAGCAGCATCATGGTGAACATTTATCAAATAATGGGGAACCAGCTGGAGTCTATAAATATTACCAGCTCTCAAAAGATGAATGCTTTCAGTTACTAGAATATAGAGAGCTTCAAGAGGCAAGAGCATCTTCATTGACTGCTACACGGTATGCTACTGCAGCTCTTGTTGTATCAATATGTGCATTGTTCTTTGATATAATTTGGACTTGGTATTGTAATTAAAACACATGTAATTCAATCGATGAGTTACATTGATTCAGTTGAATTTTAATATAT
>LQAI01000028.1_pt1 | contig 136510 bp, 172 predicted proteins | sample 1535821 | NCBI WGS metagenome assembly LQAI01 (sample SAMN04331586, study PRJNA305678) | bioreactor metagenome | isolation source: bioreactor_5 inoculated with Wadden Sea sediment 1st replicate of a... | place: Germany:Bremen
GATTCAAGACGTCCTGCGATCTACTATGAAACGCTTGAAGTTTAAAAAACATGTCCACCCTCATGTATTCTGCCATGCATATGCGACTCACCTGCTGGAAGCAAATATTCCCATTCGATATGTTCAAAAATATTTCAAATGTATGGTCCACAATATATGGTTCTTTATGGTGATCGAATGCCGCAATTTCATAAAAAAACTTTACAGGATATCATGAAGTGCCTCAATGGCGCCTTTGGAACAATGGTGTATGAGTGAGGTGACTGTTATAGCCTGCATCTTATCCACTGTTGCTGGGGTAACCGCCATTGTCCCAACTGTCAGCAGAGTAAAGCGGTATACAATTATCAAAAATATCCTGATATCAGGCATCTCCAGCGATCATCTTACCAGGAGGCGGTGTGCATATGGTAGAAAAACGTGGCGGATACAGGGGAAAACCAAAACTCCCGCCACACCTGAAACGGGTTCATGTCAATGCCCGTATACAAAAGTGGATGCTTGATGAACTTAAAAGGAGAGGTGAGGTCGGAATAATGCTGGAATATATCTTGATCGAAGCTGGTTTTAAATATCATGATCCCATAACAGAAAAAAGCAAAGGAGATTTATAAAATGAACCGGTGTGGCTCAATTTTTCGTGACCCTTGACAGATATGAGAGGGCAAACCACATCAACACCAATCGGTAGATTCTGCAAGATACCCGGAATAGATACGAATCCGCAGAAAACGACGGAAGATTTCCGCTAAAGCTTATCACGCTAGTAAAAAGGTTGACAGACGTCCGCAAATAATTTATTGACCGACTAGTCGATTTTAATGCTAATCTAATTCATATAATTACTATTTTAATATAAAATTTACATATTATAATTGACCAGTGGGTCAATTAGTTTAGAAAAGAAGGTACGCGTGGTCAAAATGTTTTCAACGGAAGAGAAAAAATCCCGGATCATTGAGGCGGCCGCAAAAGTGTTTGCCCGGAAAGGGTATGCGGCCACCCCGGATTGCCGAAGTGGCGGTGGAAGCCGGAATCGGCAAAGGAACTGTTTACGAATATTTTAAAAGCAAAGAAGCACTCTTTTTTGATGTTTTTCAATGGTTGTTTGCAGGGAGAGCGGTCGTCTCCCGGTTCAGTGTGGATATTGAAACGTTGGGCGGAACCGCCGCGGAACGGTTGATGGCGCTGAATGATGCCATTATTACGGCTTGGATGAAGGAGATGGATAGTTTTGTTTTGATCATGGAATTTTGGTCGGCGTCCGCATCTTCAGCTATCCGGGATCAATTCAAGACCGCCTTTAAAGCCGCTTATGAAAACTTCGGAAGTCTGGTGAGCAAACTGCTGCACGCCGGCATTGCCACCGGGGAATTCAGACCGGATACCGATGTCGAGGCAGTGGCTGCGGCCCTGGTGGGAACCTGGGATGCACTGTTGCTTCAGAAATGGTTTGAATCCGTGGAAAATCCCTTGGCTTATTCGCAGGAATTCCTGAAAATCGTGCTTCGGGGACTTTCCACGGAGTAAAGGGCTATTTGGCATGGCAATAAATTGGATTTTTCCAGAACCGAGGTCCGGGTTTCCAGGAGCACTGGATAAATTTTCCGGGCCCGGCGGGACTCCTGGGTTATGCATGCGGATTGCTCATCACCATCTGTCTGTTGCCCGAGCCCGCTGGACTTGAATGGTTTTTGCCGTTGCTCTATTAAAACTGCTGATCAGCCATCTTTTGAAAGAGGAACCCTACAGACCAAAGGAATAGAAATGAAAAAAATATTGACCGCCGGTGCAACCGGATATTTAGGAAGTTATATCGCCGGGGAAGTGAAAAAACAAGGTTACTACAGCAGGGTTTTGGTTCGGAATCCCGCAAAGTTTGAACAATTCGGCCTAGCGGCGGATGAGATCATCCCCGCGGAAATCACGGACAAGCGCTCATTACAGGGTTGCTGCAAAGATGTGGATGCCGTCATTTCCTCCGTCGGCATCACCCGGCAAAAAGATGGGCTTTCCTACATGGATGTGGATTATCAAGCCAATCTAAACTTGCTGGAAATCGCCATGCAAAACGGGGTGAAAAAATTCATCTATATTTCCGTGCTGAACGGCCGGAGATTGAAGCGACTCGGCATCTGCGCGGCCAAGGAAAAATTTGTCGAAGCGTTGGAAAACGCGGGTATAGATTTTGCGTCATTCGTCCCAACGGTTTTTTTCGGACATGACCGAATTCTATGAGATGGCCAAGAGGGGCCGGGTCTATCTTTTCGGCGATGGAAATCTAAGATCCAATCCAATTCATGGGGAAGATTTGGCAAGAGTTTGCGTAACTGCCTTGAAGAGTACCGAAAAAGAGATAAACGTGGGCGGTCCGGAGCTGTTAACGCAAAATGAAATCGCGAAAATCGCTTTTGAGGCCGTTGGGAAAAGCCCCAAAATCACGCACATTCCGGATGTTATCAGGCGGATGATTTTAAGTACGGCGAGACTATTTTTAAATCGCAATAAATTCGGTCCGATCGAATTTTTTATGACGGTCATGGCCATGGATATGATCGCGCCTATGTATGGCAAACAGACCCTAAAAGCGTATTTCGACGGACTGCACCCCTAAGACCTGGCCGTTCACGAACTCAAACGCATCGAATCTATTTCCACGCCGGTTGATGTGCTGCAAAAATCCAATGGCGCTGTGGGCAGAATGAGTGCTGTTTTGCGGCGGGAGATGCCGGACGGTAATTTTTAGCGGACTTCCGAAAGAAAGGATTGCTCCGGCGCTGTTTGAAACGGGAAACAGGCGCCGGGGCGGTCTTTTACTTAACGGCTACGCAAAAAGTGACCGCTTCAGAGTTAATTTCACTGTTGGGGATAACCTTGTCATGGCATTGTGCGGACAGGTTCCACTCCTTATTTTTCAAAAGCTGATCAGATGCTGAATACATCTTGCCGAGATCACAATCTATCAGCTTTCCCAGCCCCGAAATATCCTGTAGCCAGTGAAGCGTTGCCCGTTCACTGGCCGGTCGACACATACGGCCGATAATACTGCCGGCAGCCGCCTGCCAGGATCACGGTTTTGACGTCATCCCGGATCAGGGTATAGCGGGTATGGCGGTCAATGTCCGAAAACGTCATCGGCTCCCAGGCTTCAGGGAGTTCTTTGCCCGGTGTCAGGGCTGAAAAATGTCCCATTCCCAAAGAATCGGCCTGACCCGTGGAAAGAACTCCTCATAAGAAAACGATCATTGTCAGGAGTATCTGTGCCCATTTTTTCATCATGATGTCCTTGATCCTTCTGTATTTCTATGGGGAGCGGTCATTTATCCCGGTTGAGTCAATCTGTGACATGACAAGCCCGTCCCTTGAGGTTAAAGAAAAATTTTAGCCCTTTCCTGATGGTGGGGGAGAAGATCTTGGGGGACAGAAACGTGCCGGCCACCCGTTTGTTGATCTCAGCAATGGTGGGATAGGGGTGGATGGCACCGGCCAGGGTGGACAGTTTGACATTGCCGTTGAACGCGGCCACCCATTCGCTGATCAGGTTGCCGGCACCCGGGCCCAGGATCTGAACACCGATGGGTTTTTCCTTTTCATCCACCAGCAGTTTGATGCTTCCTTCCGTTTCCCCTTCGGCCAGGGACCGGTCATTGTTCTTGAAGGCTTCGGTAAAAACGGCATAGTCGATGCCCGCTTTTTGAGCCATGGTTTCATTCATGCCGATGCTGGCCAGTTCCGGGTCGGTGTAGGTCACCCAGGGCAGCCAGGTGTAGTTGACCTTCCGGGGAAGGCGAAACACGGCATTGGCAATGACAATGCCCCTTCATACCCGGCCGCATGGGTGAACTGATACCCGCCGGTCACGTCCCCGGCCGCATAGATATGCTTGTGCCGGGTGCGCAGCCGGTTGTCCACGGGAATACCGGTCCGTTCCACAGGGAGATCAATGCTCTCCAGACCCAGGCCGCCGGTGTTTGGGGACCGGCCCATGGCCACCAGCAGGGTGTCGGCTGCCATCTGCCTCTGTTTGCCGGTATTGTCGGTGACGGTCACCCGGACCTGACTGCTGACCCGTTCCACCTGTTCAATGGACGTCTCAAGAACAAACTGAACCCCTTCATTTGCCATGATCCGCATGATGACGTCCGCCATGTCTTTGTCCTCTCTGCCCAGTATCCGGGGGGACCGGTTGATGACCGTTACCCGGGAGCCCAGCCGGTTGAAGGCCTGGGCCATCTCGATGCCGATGGGACCGGCCCCCAGGATGATCAGGGTTGGGGGCAGGGTGTCCAGGTAAAAGATTTCTTTGTTGGTCAGGTGCGGGGTGTCTGCCAGGCCCGGGATGGGGGGAACCGCCGGCGAGGAGCCCGTGGCGATAACCCATTTGGACGCGGAGATGGAAGTGCCGTTGACCTGCACCGCGTGCTCGTCCACAAACCGGGGCTGTCCGAACATCACTTTGGCGCCCAGGGTGCAGAACCGTTCTTCGGAATCGTGCTTCTGGATGGTGTCCACTACGGACCGGATCCGGTCCGCCACCTGCCTGAAATCCACCGGCGGCACCGCCACTTCCGGCAGCCCGAAACTGGATGCGTGTTGCATCTGGTGGTAGACATGGGCGGATTTGATCAGGGTTTTGCTGGGTACGCATCCATAATGGAGGCAGTCCCCGCCCAGGCGGCCTTCCTGTTCGATCAACATCACTTTGGCTCCCAGCTGGGCAGCTCCGGAAGCGGTGGTCAGGCCGGCTGCCCCGCCGCCGATGATGCCGATATCGTAATCATACTGGCTCATGATGCCCTCCTTTCCTTTTTCGGTTGATGAAACTCACCCCTTTTTTTGCCAGGAGCGGAAAAACGCCCAGCAGGGCAAAAGACAGCAGCAGCCCCGGAGACAAAATGCCTTTTAAAGAATTGATCTGTGCCAGCTGGGTACCGGCGTTGACATACACCAGGGTCCCCGGCAGCATCCCCATTTGGCTGACCAGGTAAAACCGGGAGGTGCGGATGGGGGTTAGGCCCATGACCAGGTTGATGATGAAAAACGGAAACACCGGTACCAGCCGCAGGGTGAACAGGTAAAACGCCCCATCTTTTCAATGCCCTGGTTGATGGTGCGCAGTTTGTCTTTGTATCGTTTCTGGACCCAGTCCTTTAACACAAACCGGGACAACAGAAACGCCAGAGTGGCGCCAATGGTGCTGGCAAAGGAGATCACCACAGTACCGGTCAAAAGGCCGAACAGCGACCCCCCGGCCAGGGTCATGACCGCAGCTCCGGGCAGGGACAGGGCCGTGACCGTGACATAAATGAGCATATATAGCCCGAGGGTCATCAAGGTGTGATGGGTATAGATGTCCATCAGCCATGCATGCCGGGATTTGAAATATGACAGGGACAGAAATTGCCCCAGATCATATATGAAAAAAAGCACCACCAGGATGATGGCGGCACATGCCATCATCCATTTGAATGCTGAAGGTTTCATGAAATCCTGCCGTTCGCTGTTTTCATGGGTTTCCGTTTATATGATTCGCATGCTTTTCCTGTCTGTTGTGCCGGGATCAGGCAGATGCCTGGGTCATCCATTCCCGGATTCTTTCCCGGTCACTGTCTGCCATAGCCGTGATGTGCAACGTTGAATGATGCCCGCCCCGGACCGGTTCGGTATGGATACACTTGGCATAGATATCATCAAAACAGTGGGCTTCCAGGCAGAAATCAAAATTGAGTTTCACATCGGTCAACGGGTCAATGGCAGTGGCGGTCTGAATGATCATCTGGGTTTCATCCAGGGCCACGGAGGCGCCGGTCAGGGGAATGAGATCCAGTTTTTTGTCCTGTATAAGCCAGCAGTGAATCGGAATCTGGATCTCCAGCAGCGGACCCGGAGACGCCGTCACATCCAGGGAGATGGCCTGACCGTCCATATCAATGGCGGACACCGAATAAAATACCAGGGGTTTTTTCATGCCTTTCATCATCAGGGTTTTGGGAGGATCTGCCTGGACCTGTGCCTGAACCGACTTGTAAGTGGATTCGCCGATCAGCACCTGTCCGCCGATGCTGTTGGATTCGATCCGGGCCGCCTGATTGACGGTTTCTCCGACAATCCCGTATTTCATTCTCAGGTCCGATCCGATATTGCCCACAATCACGCTGCCGGTATTGATACCGATGCCCATTTCGAGAGCGGGATATCCTTCCTCCGTGAGTTCCTCGTTGAGGCGGGCCAGGTGGTTCTGCATCTCGATGGCACAGGCGACCGTCCGCTGGGGATCGTTTTCATGGGGATCCGGCGCACCGAACAAGGCCAGGATTGCATCTCCGATGATTTCGTCAATCATGCCGTCATAATCCAGGATAATGGAAGACATCTGCTTGAGATACCGGTTGAGCAGCTGAACCATCTGTTCAGGATCACGGGATTCCGAAAGGGCGGTAAATCCCCTCAAATCAGCCATGAGCACGGTGACGGTCTTCCGGGTGCCGCCGATCTGCCGGCCTTTGTCGGAAGAGAGAATCTCTTCCACCACTTTTTGGAAAGATACCGGCCAAAGGTCTCTTTGATGAACCGGATCAGCTGGAGCCGCTGATCCGATACCCTGATGATGCGTTCAAGCATCTTTGCCCGGGTGGAGACAATGGCCTTGATTTCATCGGGCGTGTCTGTCGGCAGATCAATGACATTCGCCTTGGAAAAATCCGTTTCGATCTGCCGGTTGGCAAGGGTAATTTGCTCCAGAGGATCGATGATTTTCCGGGTCAGAAAGTGTTTCAGGCTCACCACCATGAAGACAACGATGATGCCCACCAGCGAAATGATCCGGATGGCATACCAGAACAGCTCCAAGGGGCCGGCCCCTTCAGCCAGCCACCGGTAACCCAGAGATCCTAGCAGAAGAACCGTTTCGATAAACAGAATCCGCCAGAAAACCCCCATGACCAGGATTTCACGGACGCCGGTTCTTTTTCCCTTTTTGTTTGGCATGATCGTCCGTCTCCATAGAGCGTTGTTGGATTTCTTTTCATTTGAAACAGCGGGATCAGATCATTTTTTTCAGCCTTTGAATGTTGTCTCTGGCAAATTCAATGGTCGGGTCAATTTTCAGGGCCATTTCATAGAATTTGACTGCCAGTGCCGGTTCTCCCAGTTCCCGGTAGTTGGAGCCGATGTTGGCATAGTTGATGGCCTGGGACGGGTCGATTTCCACAGCCTGTTCGAAGCAGGTGATAGCCTTGTGGTGGTTTTTTTGCAGAAAATGGCATACCCCACGGTGTTGAGCAGGTCCGGGCGCTGGTCATCCACGGCCAGGCCCCGGGTGCAGATTTCCACAGCCCTGTCATACTTTCCCAGATCCTTGAGGCAGGCCCCCATGTGGGAACAGATATCCGGCAGGTTCTGCAGGACCGGTTTCCTTTCCATGGCGGCTTCAAATTCCGCCAGCGCGGTGGGATATTCTCCGATGGCATTGTATACCAGGCCTTTGTAGAAACGGGTGTAATATTTGTCCGGCAGGGCGGTTTCCAGGGATTCCAGCCGATCCAGGGCCTGGATGGGGTCCAGGGTCTCGGTGATGAGCCGGGCTGTGAACATGCCCACACTGGCAGAAACGGCCCGTTCCCGGAAATGGGCGCCCGGGATGATGGTGTAAAAGGCCGGGATATCCAGCTCCGGATGCCGGGTGTCAATGGCCAGGACTTGATATGCCTGTGTCTGGAGGACCGAAGTCAGGGTTTCCACCTCTTTTCGGATATTATCGTCTGAAAGGTCGGGCAGGTCGGCCAGGGTCACCAGGGTGTCGGGATGGGTGATGTAGGCGGCATCCTTGATGCAGGTGAATTTGGGCAGGCCCGAGGCCACGTAATTGGATCCGGTATTGAAATCACCGGCCAGCTGAGCCACCTCCGTCAGGGCACGGCTCATGGCTTTCTGAGGATCGGGCGAGGTACCTGCGGTCCATACGATCTCGCTTTTTTCAGGAAAGGTGGCAGGGTCCCAGGCCAGAACCCCGATGGTGGGGATGCCCGTGCCCAGAGAAAAGTCAGACGCAAAAATCTGGATACCGCAGGCTTTGTATTTGGCCAGCATCTCTTTGACCAAAGGGTCGGTGAATGTGTCGGTGCGGATTCCCGGCACCTTCAGATTCCCGTGGCTCACTAGAGAGGAGGTGTGCCGCTCCACCAGTTCGCACAGCCCCTGAATCAGGGCTTCTTCATCGCAATTGCCTGCACACGGGCCGTTGAACTCGTTGATCATGTAAAACCAGTTGAACGGGATCAGCACCTCTTTTTTAAGGGTCAGGTTATATCCTTGGGTCCATTGAAGGGTCAGATCGTCGAATATGGGCTTGATTTTCAGGGCCTCTGTTTCATTATCTTGCACGGACCGGATGATCTGGTCAAAGGGAAGGGCTGTGTCGCTTAAGTTTTTGGGCCGGGTTTCGAAAAATGGCTGGGGGTTTTGGCAAAGGAAAAAAACTGAACCGTTCCGCCAGCTCCATGACCGCGCTGGCTTCAGCCTGGGCCAGGGTTCCGCCCTTGCCCATTTGTTTGCTGGTGCCGATGACTTCCCTGGCATGGGCCCCGCATTCACTGAAAAACACCGGAATGTTCAGGCGGCCGTTGTCGATGCGCCGGGTCCGGCTCAAAATATCCAGCCCGGCTTTGGCGGCTTTTTGTTTGAACAGCGCCACGGTTTTTCCGGGGAGATGATTTTGTCCTGGTCATAGGTGTAGCCTTTGACCGCATTCTTGAGTTCGATTTTATAGGTCATGACAGTCTGTTTCCTGATTCAGAATTAAATGAATGGACCGGTGCCGGTCACAAAAGTTTAGGGTATAGTAAATCCGGATCTCCGGTCATTCCAGAAGTGTGATTTTATCGCCCACGCGGATGGTGCCGCCGGTGAGAATTTTTCCAAATACCCCTTCTTTGGGCATGATGCAGTCACCGGTACGGTAGAAGATGGCGCATTTTTTTGTGGCATTTTTTACCGATCTGGGTGACCTCCACCAGGGCGGTGTCCCCCAGCCGGACTTTCTGTCCGATTTTCTGGGCTTTCCAGTCAATGCCGGTGGTAGCGATGTTTTCGGCAAAATCCCCGAAATTAAGGACAAAGTCCGGGGTGCTGACGGCATCGATGCTCTCGGATGCCAGAAAACTGATCTGCCGGTGCCAGTCACCGGCATGGGCATCCCCCTGGATGCCGTGGTTTTCCACAAGTTCTGCCTGGTTCACACATTGTTTGGTGGTGCCTTTTTTTTTGCTGACGGCAATGGAAACGATTTTCACGCAAAGGCCTCTTTTTGTATATGGTTATTATGACAAAAGATTATATCACATTGTGGCAGTAGATTCAATACCCGAGTTATTTCCGAAAACCATACCCACCGGTTCTGTTTTTTTAGAGAATCGTTTTCCGGGCAGCCGTTACAATGGGTTTTGCGGAAGGCAAGGGGTCATGGCCGGATCGATCCGGTTTTTGGCGGACGTCTGCGTATCGGTCCACACATGCATCAATGGATTCCGCCAGTCCCGCCGGCAGGCGGGGGGGGGTGAACGCCTGCTGGATGCCAGCCTCCAGGCAGGCATCCAGAGCAACCATCTGCCGGCAGGCCGGGCAGGACCGAAGGTGGTCCGTCACCTCGGGATTTTCCGGCATTCTTCGGCCGGCAAGGGGTTTCATCCACGCTAGAAATTCTTCGCAGTTCATGGGTCAGGTGGGTTCCGTTTCAAGGCTGATCTGAAAGGCATGCCGACGTTTCTGCACTCTTTTCAGCAGGATGGTCTTTAATCGTTCTTTTGCCCGGTTCAGGCGGGACATAACCGTGCCCACGGGGATATCCAGAGCCGCTGCAATCTCTTTGTACGGCAAATCCTCCATGTAATACAGGGTCAGAATCTCCTTGCAGGCCGCCGGCAGCACCTCAATGGACTGATTCACCAGCCGGATGTCCGCGGCCAGGGAAAGCCGGTCATCGGTGTCGATTGTGTCCGCACAGGCTTTGAGGTACATTATGTAATCGGTTTCCCGGCGCTGATGTGTTTCGGCATCTGTCCGGCAGGTCTTCAGAAAATTGTTTTTCAGAATTTTCAAAAGCCAGGGTTTGACCCGGGATGGGTCCCTGAGCTGGAAAAAATGTTTAAACGCCATCAAATAGGTTTCCTGCACAAGGTCATGGGCATCAAACACATTGCCGGTGTATTTGAGAGCCAAGTTGTATAGCAGTGACATATGGGGATATGTCAGGGTCTTGAACCGGTGCCTGTCAAGTTCCTCTTTTTTTTCAGATGTCATGTTATCATCATCCTGATCTCGCCTCCTTGGGATATAACATAATCAGGAGATGCATCAATTCAATCTTTTTTATAATCTGAAGACCGATCACGGTCCGGTTTTATTCCCGGATTTTCATTTGCCGGTTCCAGGTGGACCATCACATCGATGATTTTGGGGTACCGGGCTATCAGAGCCTGCTTGACGGTTTCGGAAATCTCATGACCACGGCGCACGGTCATCTGTCCATCCACCTCCAGGTGAAGGTCCAGGTGAAAAAACCGCCGATTTCCGGGACGTATCCGGTGCGTGCCCTGGACATGGGAAATCCCTTGGATCAGGGTCTGAATACTGGCCCGCTCTTTCGGGGACATTCCCTTGTCTGTCAGCTCGGCCAGGCTGTCGCCTAAGATATCGATCCCCACCTTGATAATGAAGACCGATACCAGGATGGCGGCCACCGGATCCAGAAACGCCAGTTTCGGGGAGATGAGCCCGGCGGTCACCGCCACCAGCACCGGGATGGAGGACAGGGCATCGGTGCGGTGGTGCCAGGCATTGGCTTTTAAAGCCGAGGACCGGTTTGCCACCCGGCGGCAAATGTGATGCGGTACAGAATTTCCTTGACCAACAGGGACAGCAGGGGCGCGGCCAGAACAACAGGCTGCGGCTGGGGGTGGGATGGCTGCATCAGGCAGACAATGGCATTGGTTCCGATGCCTGCGGCCACCCCTAAAAGGATTAGACTGATGACAATGGTGACAAAGGATTCGATTTTTTGGTGGCCAAAGGGGTGGCAATCGTCCGGCGGCGCGGTCCAGTAACGGACCCCGAACAGGATCACCACATCCGAGGCCGTGTCGGAAAGCTGTGCAGCGCATCCGCCACCACCGCCTGGCTGCCGCCGGTCCATCCGATAACCAGTTTGATCATAGACAGGGCGACATTGGCCAGCAGCCCGATCCAGGTGATTTTTTCGATTTTTTTTCTGGTTTCAATGTCAGCACGCATCACTTAAATCCAGTAATGCCGGGTTTTGGTAAATCATGTCAATAAATTTCAGGTTGGCCTTTGGAAGGGCAAATTCCCGGATCTGTGCCGGATAGATCCATTTATAATCCACCGGCCCGTCCAGAACCACCTCTCCGGACACATAATCACAGAAAAACACATCCATTTCAATTTTAAAATGGGTATAGGCATGCCTGATCCGGGTCAGAAAATCCGAGACCTGGACGGTAAGCCCGGTTTCCTCCCTGATTTCCCGGACACAGGCATCGGTGGCAGTTTCATTTTTTTTCACTTTGCCCCCGGGAAACTCCCACAGCCCGCCCAGAAGGCCGTCAGGCCTCCTGCGGGTGATCAGCAGTCTGCCCTGTTTGATCACAATGCCGGTGCTGATGTGGTGACAAGGCGTTTTTTTCGTGCAGTTTCACCGGAAAATCCATGGCTCGTGATTCCTTTTTCGCACAGCAAAAAAGGGTAAGGGGGCAGGCGGTGCAGTCCGGGGCGGACGGGGTGCAGACCAACGCCCCCAGCTCCATGACCGCCTGGTTGAACGTACCGGGATCAGACCGGTCCAGAAGGGTGTCTGCCAAAGGCTGGAACCGTTTATGGGCGGAACTGTGGTTCACGGGCGTGTCCAGGCAGAACAGCCGGGCCAGGACCCGTTTGACATTGCCGTCCACCACGGCCCGGGGCCTGCCAAAGGCGATGCTCATCACGGCAGAGCCAATGTAGGCCCCACCCCGGCAGGGCCTTGAAATCAGCAAACCGTCCCGGAATCCGGCCGCCGGACACTTCCACCACCTGTCGTGCCGCCTCATGCAGGTTTCTGGCCCGGGCATAATACCCCAGCCCTTCCCATTGCTTGAGCACTCTGTCCAGGTCCGCTTTCGCCAGATCTTTCAGGGTGGGGAACGCGGCCAGGAACGCCAGAAAATAGGGGGTCACGGTCTTGACCTGGGTCTGCTGAAGCATTACTTCAGATACCCAGATATGGTAGGGGTCCTGGGTGTCCCGCCAGGGGAGGCGGCGTTGATGGGCCTGGTACCAGTGCAACAGACACTGCTGAATTTTTGACCTCGTTGCCGGGTCCACTGGAGAAATGGGCTGTTGGGAAACAGGGGTATCAGGGGACGGTGTCATGTTTTTTGTCATGAATGAATTTCCTGTGTGCGGTAGGAATCGGGTTTGGCCTTTCGAAACGGCTTGAACCGTTTGACCCGGGTTGCCAGGAGCGAAATCCGGTTATCCGGAGTGGTCTTTCCGAACCGGATCTGAACGTACAGGTCAATGATTTCCTGTGCTTCCGTCTCCAGATCGGGCCGCAGGCGTTTGATCTTCTTCAGAAAATTCACGGGACCTTGATCCGGGGATTTTTCCAGGCCGACTGTTGCCATTCGTTTGCAGAAAAGGGCATACGCCTCTGCCACGGGATGTTTGGTTGTTTTCGAAAACAGGCGGGGATAAAATCGGAAAAACAGGGCAGCCACCAGCAGAGTCAGGCCCGCCAGCACCAGGCTGATCCGCCATGTGCCCCTTGTGGTGTCCAGTCCCAGCCGCCCCAGCCAGGCCTTCTGGGTGGCAAAGGAATACCCGGTGAACCAGGCTTCCCATTTAAGATTTGCCGCATCCAGCAGAAATGACAGTTTTTGAGAACAGGAATCGTGCCGGGATCTGTGGCAGTATAGGAGGAGGACCCGTCCGGATTCTGTTCCAGGCGCCGGGAGCCACCACCAGGGTGGATCCACCCGGATCCATCCGGAATTCGGAAGAAACACCTCCACCCAGGCATGGGCAAAGGACTGGCGCACCGTGATATAGTTGCCGTATGGGTTGAGTTCCCCGCCCAGGTATCCCCCCACCACCCGGGCCGGAACTTTCAGCGCATTCATCATGAACGCCAGGGCCCCGGCATAATGCTCGCAGTATCCCTGCCGGGTTTTCAGCATAAACTCATCCACGGGGTGTCTGCCGCCCCGGGGAGGGGTCAAGGTATAGGTGAAGCCCTGTTCCCTGAAAAAAGCCAGAATCCGCTCAAGTTTTTCCCGGGGATTTGGCAGGTCTTGTGCCAGGGAAATGGCCAGAGCCCGGGTGTCGGGGTTGCGGTCTGAAGGCAGGGATACCGGGGCCGGCGGTGGGAATTGGTCCCGGCCGGGTCCCTTACCGGGCCGGTCTATGCCGGGCAGGTCCGGGTTTGACGCGGTCCGGTAGACAAGTTTCCGGGTCACGGGCCGGAATCTCAAGAGGGTGAAGGCCGATGTCAGGCGGGACCCCGGCGGTGGGTCCACCGGCCGGTCCAGGGCAAACAGCCTCCGGCTGGCATGGGGTTCCAGAACCATGGTAGCAGTCACCGGAACGCTTGAATTGGGCAGTTCCGGATCGATAAACCCTGGCCGGTCCGCCGGAAGCCACTGGGTTCCGTTGAACCGCTCAAACACAATCCCCCGCCAGTACAGGCCGCCGATCCGGGGAAGGGGGACGTCAAAATCTGCCCGGAACGCCACGGACGGGTCCTGGGTCATGCGGGAGATGCTGCCCGGACTCAGGATTTCCGAAAACCCGGATCTGCCGGTTTCCGGGGCTTCCATGACAAACAGGCCCTGCTGAAGCCTTGGAAACAGCAAAAATAGCGCCACCATCAGGGGAATGGCCAGAGCCATGATCCGCCCGGTCAGGGAAATGCAGGACCGGAGCGTCCCCTGGGGTGATTGATGCGTACTAGGGCCACGGTGGTGACAAACACGCTGATAAACACATACAGCATGATCCACAGGGATTCTGACCGGAACAGGCTGGTGATGATGATGAAATAGGTGAGCAGCACCGTGATCATCCGGTGGCGGTGGGTGGTCATTTCAAAGGGTTTGATGCCGGCCATCACCGCCATGAGCCCCACAAAGGCATCCGCCCCGATCTGAACCCGGAAGGTGGCCAGAAGCCCTGCGATCCCGGCAAAAACCAGCACATGCCGGAGGATGGGGCCGGGCACCGGCCAACCAGTGTCAAGCCGCACCAGCATATACAGCCACATGAGCATGCACCAGACAATGATCCACAAAGGCAGGTCCGGGATATGAGGGGCCATGGCCACGGCAAGGGCCAGAATGACGGGAATCACTTGGCGGGCCTGGTCTTTCAAACGTCAGGTTCCTTCTTCTTAAACAGGGCCAGGGCCTTGAGACAATGGTGACGGTGCCCGGGACCCGGGCCGGGGGCATCAGCTGGCCCGGCAGTTTCAGCCCATAAGCGATGTTCTGGCGGTTGGCTGACACCACCATGCGGCACAGCCGGGACAGTTTGTATTCCGTGTCCGGGGAAGGGATGGCATCAAAATCCAGCAACAGGTCTCCCCCGGCCCCGGCTGTGAAATGTTTGACAAACACCCCCTGCCCCCGGGATACCGCTTTCCAGTAGATGCGCCCCACATCCTGGCCGGGCTGGTACACGGACAAGCCCTGGAAATCATCGGGTCCGGCATCCCGGCCGGCAGCGGCCCCGGCCGGAAGACCGTGTCCGTGTCTCTGGCCGTCATTGCCCTCGGCCGGGGCCGGATATACCAGGCAGCTCACGGAGAGCGGGATCCGGGTCTGGAGCCGGAACAATCCAAAGGGATAGACCGATGACAGGGTCAACGGCCCGGGGGTGATAATTCCCCGTGTCGTTGTTTTCAAAGGAAGTTGAATTCGTTTTATTTCATCCTGGCCAAGAGAGGTTTCCAGCCGATCAGTCTGTTCGGGCAATGCCAGGGTCAGGCCCGCCCTTTCCGGGCCGTTGGACCGAGCCTCCAGAATGAACCGGGCGGTATCGCCCGCAAACACCGGGGGTGCGGAGACAAAGACAATGCCTATCCCCGTCAGGTTGTTCCGGGAGTGGAACAGCGAGATCAGGGCCATGCCGCCCAGCAGAAATACCAGGATGAACCCGGCATTGTTGTTGTAGTTGACGGAGCCGGCCATCATGGCGCCCAGGATGACGAGAAACAGCAGGCCGTGCCGGGTGGGGCGAAAGGAAAGCTGTTTTTTGTCTATGATCATGGACATGTGATGGAGAGGGCCGCCCGGAATTATACCGGGACCGGCACGGTTTTCAACAGGTCCATGAGCCGGTCCCGGGAAAACTCGAAACCGTCCCGACCGGATTTTAGCCGGTGCCCGGCCACCCAGGGCAGCATCTGTTGGAGGTCTTCAGGCAGGGTGTGGTCACGGCCGTGCAGATACGCCCAGGAACGGGCCGCCCGGGATAGGGAAAGACCGGCCCGGGGGGACAGTCCCACCTGGAATTCCCCGGAAGTCCGGGTGAACGCCAAAATGTCCTGGAGATAGGCCAGAAAGGTGTCTGACACATGAACCTGGTCCACCGCGTTCTGGATGGCCAGCACTCGTCCGGCATCCAGAAAGGGCGTCAGTTCGGTCATGGCCGGTTCCGCACCGATGCCTTTCAATATCTGCTTTTCCGCGTCCCGGTCCGGGTATCCCAGATGGATGCGCATGAGAAACCGGTCCATCTGTGATTCGGGTAACGCAAAGGTCCCAGCCTGTTCCATGGGGTTCTGGGTGGCAATGACAAAGAACGGGGCTTCCAATGCACGGGTCTCGCCCTCGATGGTCACCTGCTGTTCTTCCATGGCTTCCAGTAAAGCGCTCTGGCTTTTGGGGGTGGTCCGGTTGATCTCATCCACCAGAAACACCTGTGTAAAGATGGGGCCGGGATGAAAGGTGAAGGTGGCCGCGTGCTGATCAAACACCGACATGCCCAGGATATCGCCGGGAAGCAGGTCAGAGGTGAACTGCATGCGCTGAAATTTCAAGCCCAGGCTTTTGGCAAGCACCTTGGCCAGGGTGGTTTTGCCGATGCCCGGCAGGTCTTCGATGAGCAGATGGCCCCGGGCAAAAAGGCAGGCCAGGGCCAGGCGGATCTGGGGGTGTTTTCCCAACACCACCGTGCTCACCTGGCCGACGATTTTTTCAAATTCCCGGGTCATCATGGGAACGGTTCTCCTGTCTGATTCATGCGGATGGCCATTTTTCCCAGGACCGAATCAGCTGGATAAAGGTCCGGACCCCGATGCCGGAAGGGCCTTTGGGAATATAGGATTTTTCAGTGAAATTCCAGGCCGTGCCCGCGATGTCCAGGTGGACCCAGGGGGTGTCCCCCACAAATTTGGACAGATACGCGGCCGCGGTGATGGTACCCGCGGGTTGCCGCCGGTGTTCTTGATATCCGCCACCTTGGATTCGATCTGCTTGACATAGTCTTCGTTCAGCGGCAGGCGCCACACCGGTTCCCCGGCATCCTGACCAGCTGATTCCACACGCTGGGCCAGCGCGTCGCTGTTGGACACCATTCCGGTATAATGGTGACCCAGGCCGATGATCACCGCCCCGGTGAGGGTGGCGATGTCCACCACGCAGTCGGGCTCATAGCTCTTGATGCCGTAAGCCAGGGCATCGGCCAGGATCAGACGGCCTTCGGCATCGGTGTTCACCACTTCCGATGTCACCTGGTTGACATGAGAAATGATGTCTCCTGGCCGCAGGGCCGACCCCCCGGGCATGTTGTCAGTGGCCGGTACCATGGCCACTACCCGCAGGTCCGGTTTTCTTCTGCCACGACCGCCATGGCCGCCAGGACCGCTGCTCCGCCGCACATGTCATATTTCATCTCCTCCATGCCGGCGGCCGGTTTGATGCTGATCCCTCCGGAATCAAAGGTCAGGCCCTTGCCCACCAGCAGCAAGGTGTCGGCTTTTCTGCCGGGATCATATTCCAGGGTCACCAGAAAAGGCGGTGTGGCAGATCCCTGGTTCACACCCAGAATGCCGCCCATGCCCAGTTCCTTCATGCCCTTTTTGTCCAGACAGGTGCATGTCAGACCATGGGTTTCTGCCAGCGACTTTGCGTAATCGGCAAACGATTCGGCGGTCCATCCATTGCCCGGTTCATTGGCCATGTCCCGGGCCTTGCAGGCTGAAGCAGCCGAGTTTTCTGCCCTATTCAAAGCTTTTTGAACCGGTGCTGTTTCTTTGTCACAGGAAATCCAAACGAATGAAATACCTGGAAAATCGGTGTCTTTTTTGGATGTCTGCCGGTATTTGGCAAACTGGTAATCTCCCAGCAAGATGCCTTCTACCAGGGCTTCCGTTGTCTTATCCAGGGGCACATCCGGAATTTGCGGCAGGCAGACCACCAGGGTGATGGTCTTGGTTTTTTTGCAGGTTTTGGCAATGTCTCCGCCCCGCTTGCGCAGGGTGTCCAGAAATCCGGAAATGTTTTTTTGCGCCTCTTCTGTTTCCAGCCCCAGGACCAGGATCCGTTTCCCTCCGGTCTTTTTGGGGCTGTCTGCCGGTGTTGGATAAAAGAGAAGCTGATCCGTGGTCTTGCCAGTAAAATCGTTCAACGCAAATGCGTTCTCCACCTGGGCTTGAACTGTCGGATCACATAAAGGCGGGGAATCTTTCTGATGAAAGGCAAAATAAACCACCAGATCGGATTCAAACGTATCCACCGGCTTTTGTGTTAAGGCCAATCGCTTGTTTTTCATGGGGGACTCCATTGTTTGGGATCATGCATCCATTTTCTAAAATGTTATTGTATTTATCATATGTCCAGGGATATGTCAGCTGTTTCAGCGAATGTTTTCAACGGGAAAGTTGAAAATCCATTGACTTTCAGAAGGGTTTCCTATTCTATATTCAGTAAACCGGATATTCGAAAACCCACCCCCTGCTGATTCGATTTATGTCGGTTCAGTATTGGAAAAGACGTGAAACAGGAGAACAAGGAGACAGATAATATGGAAAAGATGAAAGTACGGGATCTGATGGTGTCAACAGATAAATTCCCCAAAATTTCAGAAACCGCCACCCTGTTTGAAGCGCTTTCCGCTCTGGAAAAAGCTCAGAAAGCTTTTTTGTCCGGGGAAAGCCAGCAGCGGATACTGCTGGTGGAAAATGAAAAAAAACAGGTCATTGGAAAAATTTCTCCCATTGATCTATTCAAAGGACTGGAAAAAAAATACAACAAGGTGAACGTGGAGGAAACCCTTGCTAAATTCGGCCTTAAATACATCTGGAGTACCATGCAGAAAGAGTATGACCTGTGGGAAAGTCCGTTTAAGGACCTATGCCGAAAGGCAGCTGATGTCCATGTCAAGGATTTTGCGAAGATCCCCAATGAAGGACAGACCGTGGATGCCAAAGACACCCTTTCCAAATGCTTTCATCTGTTTGTGGTCAACCGTCATGACACCCTGTTTGTGATGGAAAAAACGAATTCATCGGTATGCTCAGATTTTCAGACGTATACAGAGAAGTGGCCCAGACAATGAAAGAGTGCAAACTCTGATGAGGTAATCAGAATGGCAACGCAAAGCTTTTTTGTCATTTTTCAAACGGGGCAGGCACTTCCTGCAATTGCTTGCCTTTTTTTTCGATGATGGATTGGGCCCAGGACCGGTCGGATTGATCCGGTTCAAGTCCCTGCCGGTTGCCATTTTTATCCGGAGTGAAACACAGTTCCGTGGCAAGGGCAAAGTGATCTGATCCGAAAAACGGTAGACGGTTTACCCGGCAAACCGTGAAATGCCGGCTGTGAAAAATGTGGTCCAGAGGCCATCTTAAAACCGGATACCGAGCATGGAAGGTGTTGAACATGCCCCGGCCCACACGGGGGTCCAGAAGCCCGCTGATTTTGCGGAACAGACGGGTAGTCCCGGACCAGGCCACGTCATTCAGGTCACCGGTCACAATGACCGGGTGTGTGCAGTGTTCAAGCCGGCGGGCCACGATGATGAGTTCTGCGTCTCTTTCAGCTGATTCTTTATTCTCCGTGGGGCTGGGCGGGGCCGGGTGAAGAAAATGAATTTGAATTCTGTCCCCGCTGCGCAGCCGGACCAGCGTATGCATGGATGGCACATCTTTTTCAATGAGAAACGCGATTTCCGATTGTTCAAGGGGCAGCCGGGCATACACATGCATGCCGTAAAGGTTGTCCAGCGGACATTTGATGGTATATGGCATGCCCGATTCCAGGACATCCAGCTGATCCTGCCACCATTGATCGGTTTCCAGGGTGACCAGAATATCGGTGCCAAACTGTTCAACCAATCGGATCAGGTCTTTGGCATTCCGGTTGGGGGTCAGCACATTGGCCGTGATAATGCGAAGCCGACGGTTGGGCGGACAATCCGCCGCTGTTGTAACCTCTTTGGGCCAGACCACAGTGTAGGGAGCAATCCACCAAAGTTGCCAGGCCAGACAAACGACAGTTATCGTGATCAGCAGCGCATGAAACACCGTGTGAAAATCAAAAAAAAACCACTGAAAAATGAGCAGCACGCAGGCGATTACGACTAGCTGCAGCCGGGGAAAATCCATGGACCGGATGATCCAGTGGGGATGTTTCCATAAGGGCAGCAGTGTGGCCACAAACAGTGCCAGTGTGAGAGACGTCAGAGTCGTAAACATAACAAATTGATATCAGACCTGATCCCTCAGTACAATCAAAATGTTTCTCAACCGGGTCGAGTGCAGGAAAACTTTGCCAGGAGGGGATTGTGATCCGAGAAGATGGGGTTTTCCAGTGCGTCCATATGCCGCAACGTCATATGCCGGAAATAGATGCGGTCCAGTTCAAATCCGAGAAACTGTTTGACCAGGTGGGGCCGTTCCGGCCGGGCTTGTTTCAGGCCCAGGTTCCATGCCAGAGCCTGATAATCCGGAGTCGGGAACGATTCCAGCAGTTAAAGTCCCCTGCGACAACCATCGGGCCGGTATGGTGCTGCAACGTTTTGATCAGCCGGGAAAATTCCCATTCATACCAGGCCCGGGAAGTAAAGTTCATCGCATGCACATTGACTACCAATAGTAGATCGCCGGTGTCGAGCCAGTACCGGGTCATGAGCAAGTTTTTCCGGGTGGTGAGCATGGTTTCCCGGGCCAGGGACATGACATCGGTTTTGGTGTGGATATCGGCGGTGGCCGCTGTCAAAACCCCGAAAAGGACCCGCCGGATCTTGATATTGGCGGCGGCCGCATAGGACAGTCCGGCCACTGAAACCAGATTGTCCGGGAACACAGCTTCCTGGAACATCAGTATATCGATGTCAAACTGTCGGATCCAGTTTCGGATCATGGTATCGAACTCCGGCTTCAGATTCTCCTTGTGAACGTTCCAACAAAGGATACCGAAATCGGAAGGAATGATCTTGTTTTCCAGGATCAAAGGGGACCGAAGTAAAGAAAAGTCCGGTTTGAACATTTCGTCAGATCCCTGCTGTGTCAGAGCAATGGCGCAAATACGCTCATGAGGTTTTCACTGATCCGGCGCCACCGTCCGGCCGGCGGCATGCGGCTGGTACAATCGGCGATCAACTGAGTCATCCAGGTGGCACATTCATCGATAATGGATTCGGAATAGGCAAAACAGACCACTTCATAATTAAGAAACAGGCTGCGCTGGTCAAAATTGGCAGATCCCATCATGACCCCCCGGCGATCGAATAAAATGGCTTTGGCATGAATCATCCTTTCGGAATACAGCAACACTTTCACCCCCTTGCTTTCCAATTCCCGCATAAAACCGGACCGGCTCAGATCGGCGATCAGGTGATTGGAGCTGGCCGGAGTGATCAGCCGGACATCCACACCCCGGTGGCAGGCAATGACCAGGGCCTGCATCAGGCTTTTGTCCGGGACAAAATACGGCGTGACAATCCAGATGCGCTCTTGGGCCGAAAAAACAGCAAACAGGAGGGCTTCGTATAACGCGTCACTTTGGATATCCGGTCCGGAGGGCACCACCTGAAGAGTGGCCTCTCCCGTCGCATCCGGAAAAAAATCCGGCATGGCCAGTTTTTCTGCGGCCGTATGGTTCCAGTCCTCGGAAAAAATTTCCCGATAGTGGAATACTGCCGGTCCCTGGAGGAAAAACAGGATATCTTCCCAGCGCTCATCATAAGGGGAAGGGCCTATATATTCCCTGGAAATATTCATACCGCCGGATAAAACGGTGTAATCGTCAAAAATGAAAATTTTCCGATGGTTTCTCAAATTGATGTAATTCTGAAACGGCCGGGTCAAAAGCGGCATGTAAAACGCCACCTGTCCTCCGGCTCTTTGCAGGCTCCGCAGAGGCTTTCGGCGAAAGTAAAGAGGCAGTGATCCGATACAGTCGATGAGCAGCTTTACCTGCACCCCCTGGGAGGCTTTCCGGGCCAGGGCGGACAGGATATTTTTTCCTGTGGAATCTGACCTGAGGACATATGTGGAGATGAGAATGGTTTCCCGGGCTGATTCAATCTGATCCATAAGTATGTTATAGGCGTTGACTCCGTCGGTATGAAAGAAAAACCGGTTCCCAACGGTGGCGCCGGCAATCCCGTTGTTTCGAAGAACCATGTCGATGTGGGTGGCTTCCTGATCTGGTATTTCCCCTTTTTTTGCCAGCTTGAGCGCCGTTTTTGTCTGTCGTTTGAGCTTTCGGCTTCTGAATATGAAATAAAGCGGCACGGCCAGATAAGGCAACAGAATAATGGCCAGAAGCCATGCGATCATGCTGGGAGGCTCTCTGCGCTGATACACCATGTGCCCCAGGGAACCCAGAATCAGTATCCCGGCCAGAATTGCGGAAGTCTGTACCAGGATGAAATAAAATACATTGTCACTCATCCGGTAATTGAACCATACCCCCTGAAAAATATCAACCCGGATCGATCCGCGCCGGCCGGCCCGGCAGCAGACCGGTGGAGGAGAAGCGTCTCTCCGATATGACGAAACCGTTTGAGGGCAGGGCCCAGCCAGTCATTGCCCGTTCACAGAACCTGAATAAAAATTGGGAGTGTTGCTTGAGGAGCGGGGACCTAAATATCGTTGAATGGGCATGGAAAAGGCGGTATGAGTTTTTGAATACAAGGAGGATGATAATGGGACGTGAAACAGTGTTGTTCAAGACGGAAGAGGAACAGGGGAACCGGCTGAAAAAGAATTTTGAGGTGGAGCTGGAGTGGATCCCGGGAACGGACGGGTCCGTAGGGGGATCCACACAGATTTCATGACTTGATTTGCGTTAAAGGGGGTGAAATCGAATTTCTGCCCACCGATGGCGGCTTCATACATCAGGCCCCCCTTGGTATGGACGAACACGGCCAGCCCTTTGGTGTAACCGATTTCAGCCTGGGTCCCTGTGGCGGGCCCGGCACTGGCACCGGCGGTTGCCCCCTCGGTGCCGGCTTTGGCCTGGGCACCGGCGGTGATGACCACGGCGGACATGGAGGCGTCAAATTCAAAACTGCCGCTGATAAAGTCATCATAAGCCCGCTTGTCTTGAAAAAAATGATTTCGGAAAACGCCTGACCCCCCAGCTGAAATCCCACACTCACCTTGGATAATGTGACCTCTCCGGTGATGTCGCCTTGCCGGTACACCCGGCCTTTTCCATAGGCACCGCCGACCACGATTCCCCCTTTTCCCACAGTGGGAAATACCGCATACCCATATGCACTGTTGAAAAACGGCTGAACCGCTGAAGATTTTCTGAACACGGAAATGGTCTGATCGTAATCCCCGGCAAACACCGAAAATGCATTACCGGCAATAAAAAAAGCGCATATCGTCAATACCAGGATTTTTACAGGATTCATTTTCCCTCCCTTTTTTCTATGTACCATACATTCGTTTTGTCCGAACTCCACTGAACAGTAATCCATGAGACGTGCATTTTGTCAAGGCAAATTCAACGCTGGAAACCGGGTGGCCGATGAAAAGCGTTCCACAAATCCGGGTTGGGAAGCCAGGTCGATGAAGGTCACCTGCCGGGCCATTTTCCGAACTTCCGATTCATAGGATTTGTCCAACAGGGCCATGACCGCACCGGTGCCTGCCAGATTTTCCGCAGAGATCATGTCATTTTCACACACCAAGGGCGGCAGCATTCCGATGTCACGGGCATTTTCCCAGTCAAACTTGGCACCGAACGCCCCGGTGAGAATGGTCCGGTCCACCCGGGTGACGCCGGCTTTTTCCAGTATCATCCGGATGCCGACAGACAAGGCTGCTTTGGCCAGCTGGACTTGGCGGACATCTTTGAGAATGAACTGGACATCCGTGCCCGGAAGAGTGAAGGCCCGGCCAATTCCTTTGTCGTCGCTGGTGACTCCCGGCTTGGCCGGGTCGAATTTTCCGTCTTCCCGGATGGTGCCGGTTTTCCGCATGGCCGCCAGAATATCGATCACTCCGGTGCCGCAGATGCCGATGGCCGGGGCCCGGTTGATGGTATCATGGACAATGGCACCGTTTTCCATCCAGACACGGTTGACCGCGCCGGTGGCGGCTCTCATGCCGCTGGATATCTGAGCCCCTTCCAGGGCCGGTCCGGTGGCACAGCTGGTGGCCCAGATGTTGCCGTCCTTGCAGAGCATGAGTTCTCCGTTGGTACCGATGTCGATGATCAGGGTGGTTTCTTTCCGGGTGTGGGACAGATCCCCCAGGCAGGCTGCCAGAATATCCCCTCCCAGAAATCCGGAAATCACCGGAAAAATGAATACGGGCACATTGTCTCCGGCATGAAGCCCCAGATCTTTGCAGACGGGCTCAATGGCATCCTGAAAAACCGGCAGATAAGGGGCAGTCCCCAGGGTATGGGGGCGAGTCCAGCTATCAGGTGTTCCATGGTGGGATTTCCCACCACCGTAATCCGGTCAATGATGTGACGGCTTTGGCCGGTTTCTTCCAGGCATGCGTCGATGAGGTGGTTCATGGCCCCGGCCGCCAGTTGCTGCTGGGAAGTCAACGCATCCGGATGGTCGTTGACCGCGGAAATCCGGGAGATGACATCTTCTCCGTACCTGCGCTGAGGGTTGACCATGGCCTTGGCCGTAAGAATGGTTCCGGCTTTCAGGTCGCACATGTAAGCTGCAATCGTGGTGGTCCCGATATCAAAGGCAATACCGGTCCCAGAAGGATGCAGGCCCGGGGTGATGCTCATCACCCGTCCCTCCTCCCGGGTTACCACGGTCAAATCATGGGCATAAACCGATGGATCAGACAGCTGTGCCAAAGGATGGCGGGATGTGAAATAAATTGTTTCTGAAAATCGGGCGTCTACCGCCCGGCGAATTTTTTCTTCCCGGCTGAGAACGGTGGTGTCATCAATCGCGTTAATCGTCTCTGCCGGCACCGCAAACCGGCGTACCGCCGGATTTGTACGGAAGTTTCCCTGAATTCCGGTTTTGCCGAACACTTCGTTTCCCACCACCAGATTCTCCGGCACCGTCACCCGGAGAGGTCCCTTGAGAACGCGGGCCTGGCAGGCCAGGCGTTGGTCCGGGTCTCTTTTTTTCAACAGTTTTTTCTCTTGTTCAGTCCGGGGGGCCAGATGGTCCGGATGATCGACAATGACAAGGCATTTGCCGCACAGGCCTTTTCCTCCGCAGTCGGATCTGAGAAGGATCCCTTTGGAGAGCGCGGCCTGAAAGAGTGTGGTTCCGGCCGGTACAGTGACCCGCCGGCCGAAAGGGTCAAAAATAATTTTGCAGAGCAAATTCATGATAAATGATTTCCGGTTTTGTGTTGAAAAGTCATCAATATTCTCAATTTTGAAGTGGCTATGGTCAAGACATCAGCGCTTCACTGGCGGTTGATAAAGCAGATCACATATTGGGGTGTCCGGGGTGAACTGGTCCTTGAGCTGAGCAAGAAAGAGTTCTGCGCATGCCAAGGCGTCTGTCAGAGAATGGTGCGGCCGATATGCCGGCAGGTGGTACCGTTTTCTGGCATGGGCCAGGCCCAGTGAAGGGCTGTGTTTCTCTCCCATCCAGCGCTGAAACAGATTGGGGCGGAAAACAGGATGTTTTCTGGATTCCAGCTCCATGGTATCCACAACGGGAAATTCAAGGACATCACCAATCAGATCCGTTACGGTCTGGTTCAGAAAGTGACGTTCAATCCGACTGTAATGGGCCACGACCACCCTTCCGGCCATGGCTTGGAGCAGTTCCGGCAAAATAACGTCAAACCGGGGGCAGGTATCCATTTGGGAATGGGTGATGCCGTGAATAACGGTCTGGATTTCCGGCCGGCTCTGATCCGGTCGGACCACCCGGTACCGTGCGCCTTGGCACAGAATTCGGTCATGAAACATGGGGATGAGTCCGACACTGATGATGGCATCGGTTTGCGGATCCAATCCTGTGGTTTCCAGGTCCAGGGCCAGAAAAGGCACCTGTTTTACTGGTGTGTCACCAGCGATACTGCCAGCCTGATAAAAAGCCTTGAGACCGAAGCTTTTTGCGTTTTTTCCCAGAGTGCGGAACCGAGAGGGCCAGTCGACATCGGGCGCGAGCGGTTTTTCAGTTGGTTTGAAAATGATCATTTTTTTCCGGTCCGGATGCCTGTTTGCATGGCGGGAGAGACATTGTACCGATATCTGAGAAATGACTGGGCCTGGGACACGACCTGAAAAGCGTCTTTAAGGTGGTTGCGTTCAAAGGATGACAGGCTTTCGGGAATGACATTGTTGTCCGCGGCCGCACCGGATTCTGCCTGACGGGCCTGATGGCGGATACGGATCATGCAGATCAGTTCAAGGGCATCCACCAGATCTTCGCCAACCCCTTCGGCCAGAAGGAACGTTTCCTTGACATGCAGCAGCCGGTCCCGGGTGTTGACGGGAACGGCCGCGCAGGCCAGGGCATGAACCCGGGCCAGGTCGCTGATGGGGGCGGACCCCCGGCGTTTAAGGTTAAAGGTTTTCCGGTGCTTGCCATCATGCTCCAGAACGAATTTGCGGAAAAATCCCAGGGGCGGTTTTCTGAGCAGGGCATTTCTGGCCAGACAGGCCAGAAACCGGGGGCTGTCCGGAGCTTTTTCCAATATCAGTTGCTTGAGCTGACCGGCAAACCCTGTTTTTCCGTAAATACCTTCCAGGTCAAAGAAAATCGAGGCATGGAGCAGTGCTTCCGGTTCCGGGTGGTAGATCCAGTCGGAAAAACAGGCTTTCCAGACAGACAGGGGTTGGCGCCACTGGGAATTGGTGGCCATGATATCGCCGGTGCAATAGGGATATCCGCACCGGTCAAGGCCGTCACTCAAAACCGGGCCAGGGATTCGAAATAGGGGTCATGCGCCTTGGGGTCAAACGCATCATCCAGAACAAAGGCATTGTCCTGGTCCGTCACAAGGGTCATTTCATCCCTGGCCATGGAGCCCAGTGCCAGCAGGCAGTAGGGGACAGGCGGCGGTCCCAGTTCTTTTCCCCCAGCTGGAGCAGCCGCTGGGAGATGCTGATTCCCATCCGGGAAACGGCCGCACCGATGGTATGGGAATTGGCATCTTCGTTCACCAGCTGAATAAACAGTTGAAGGATTTTGGGGGCCATGGCTGACAGTCCGGCCACGTCAGTCTGACGAAAAATTTCCCCCACCAGATAGATCGATCCGTGGGATTCATACCGGATCAGGTCCGCCACCGTGATGACGCCCACCGGCTGGTTCCCGTCCAGTACGGGCAGGTGATGAAGGTTGTGGCGCATCATGGTGAGCATGGCTTCAAAGGCGTATTCCTCCGTTTGAAGGGTAATGATATCCGTGGACATGATCTCCCTGACAGGGGTGGTCAAAGGCAGGCCTTTTGCCGTGGCGCGTTTGCGCAGATCACGGTCCGTGATCAACCCGGCCACCGGAGCGGAATCCTGTTCTTGGGTGTTCGGCACCAGTACCAGGGACGACACCCGGTTTCCGTCATGATCACCGCTGCCTGCTGGATGGAAATATCCGGGGAGGCCGTGACGATTTTCCGGGAAATCAGCTGGTGAATTCTGGAAATCATCAATGGATTCCGGTTTGCCTGTCCGGTTCGGTCCAGGGCGTTTTTCAACCGGAGACTGCGCTCTTCCTCCATGAAGTCGGCAAATTGGTCATAGGTGTCTGCCAGACCCTGAAACTGGGCATCCGGAATTTTATACACCAGGGTATCCTCAATGGCTCTGGCCGCATACCGGACTTTTTTGTTGCGTAAAAGAGCGAACTGGCCGAAGCATTCGCCTTCCCCCATCCGGGTATACAGCTCTCCGGAGCTGCGCAGAATCTCCACCGCCCCGCTGCGGATGAAAAACAGAAAGTGATTTGCCTGACCGGTTTTCAGGATCATGGTACCGGCCTGGAAATAGGCCACCTCGATGTGGGGCACCAGGTCATCCACCACCTGCCTGGGCAGGTTTCTGAAGGGGGGATGGGAAAACAGGTGGTCCCGGATTTCAACCAGTTCAATTTCCATATCCTGATTATAGGGACAATTCAAGCCTTGTTCAAACCTAAATTAAAAAAATTCCCCGTTTCTTTCCCATGTATTCTCTGATAAAGAGTAAATAAAAATGTTTTGAAATCGTGAAGAAAAAGGAACGGTCATGTTTTTTTGTTATTACGATTCGCCGGTGGGCCGCTTGTTGATTGGCGGCAGAAAAAAACTGGAATTTATTCATTTCCCCAAAGGCAAATCCGCGGTGTCTCCGGCTTTGGACTGGGTCAATGCCCCCCGGCGGTTTGCCGACACCCTGTCCCAGCTGGACCGGTATTTCAACGGAACCCTGACCTGTTTTTCCCTGGAATATGTCCTTGAAGGCACCCCGTTTCAACACCGCGTGTGGCGTGAACTGGCCAAAGTGCCATATGGAACCACTATTTACTATGGAGAGCTGGCCCGGCGGATCGGCAATGCCAGGGCTGCCCGGGCCGTGGGCATGGCCAATGCGAAAAATCCCCTGCCCATTGTCATTCCCTGCCACCGGGTGATCGGAAAAAATGGCACTTTAACCGGATTCGGCGGCGGTCTGGATGTCAAACACAAGCTGCTGACCCTGGAAGGCCTGGACTTGCCCGGGTCAGTTCCAGGAACCTGAAAGAGGCCTTTCCTACCCGTGCCCAAGGAGATGACCCACTGGTATCTGGCAGACCGGGTGAAATGCCTCCTGCCCCAAGACTCGATCTTTTTTGAGCCGGTCCAAACGTGTGAAAACCTTTTTTTTCTGGGTGCTGTGGCACCGGATATTCCTTTTTATTATCTGTTGGGACCCCGCTCAGCCCGGGTTCAGGCGGCGGCCGAACCATTCCATCGGCCGGATGCCCGGGCACTGATGCCGGTGCTCACCTTTCTTGAACCGATACAGAGTCCTGATGTCGATGCCCGGGCTTTGTCCCTGGGTGCGGGGATCATCTGTCATATTCTGGCGGATACGGTATTTCATCCCCTGGTTTATTATCATTCAGGCATGTCCCGGGTGCATCCGGGGGCTACGGCTCGTCACCGCCGGTTTGAAACGGCCCTGGATCTGTATTTTCTGCATCTGGCCGGACCCGGATTTCGGACCTGTCTGGGCCGGATCCTGTCGCAAACCGAAGTGACACAAGAAAACCTGTTACGCCATCTGGGGCGGCTGTTTTCTCTGGAAAACCGGGAGACAGTGCCTGCCTGGGATATGCGGTCCGGTCCCATGTGTTTTATCAGGCCCTGTTTCAAAACAGCGGCTTGTACCGGATGCTGTCATATATGAACAAAATCCTGGGGCACCGGTATCTGGATCAGGCCCTGTCCCTGTTTTATCCAAAGGAGCGAATCGAAAACACTGCTTTTTTTGAACAGGCGTTTGAGTTCCGGGACCCGGATTCCGGCCTGAAATGCTGTGCCGGCATCCCGGACCTGGTCAGGGAAACGGAATCTGGGTCCCTGGCTTTGCTGGCCCGGGTATCGGAACAGATGTTGATGCATCGCCCCCTGATGGATCTGACGGAAAATGGCAGCCTGCCCCGGGTGCGGCCGGGAATTGCCCATGGCCGGTTCTGGCGGGAAAACCGGATCTCATGGCCGATCTTTACCGGGAAAACAGGGGATGACAGGTGAATCTCCCATGAACATCAAACCGGCAGACCGGCGGATTCTGTTTGGATGGGTGGTGTTTGATTTTGCCAATTCCGCCTATACCACCCTGGTGGTTACCTTTGTCTACAGCACCTATTTTGTGTCCGCTATTGCGCCGGACCCGGTGACCGGCACGGCTTTCTGGTCCAGGGGAGTGACCCTGACCGCTTTGTGCGTGGCGTTTTTTTCCCCCATGCTGGGGGCCTGGCGGACCAGGGGGGGCTGCGAAAACCGTTTCTGTTTTTGTCCACCGCCGTGACCGTGGCCGGGACAGCTGTTCTTTACTGGATCGGGCCCGGCCAGATGATATGGGCCCTTGTCTGGTTTGTGGTTTCCAATATCGCGTTTGAGTTCTCCAATGTGTTCTACAACGCCTATCTGCCTGATATCGCCACATCCGAGAACATCGGTCGGATATCGGGGGTGGGCTGGGGCGTGGGATACATCGGGGGGCTGGCAGCCATGGTTTTTGTCCTGGCGGCGTTTATTCATCCGGCGGTTCCCTGGTTCGGGGTATCCACGGCAAACGGTGCCCATGTCCGGGCCGCCTGCCTGGTGGTGGCCATATGGTTTGCCCTGTTTTCCATTCCGTTTTTTCTCTGGGTTCCCCCAACTGCCTCCCGGAGTCAGACGGACCGGCTGGCAATCGTCAAAAATGCGGTGACGGACCTGAAACACACCTTCAGAGATCTCCGCTCTTACCGGCAGATCGTCCGACTGCTGGTGGCCCGAATGATCTACAATGACGGACTGGTGACCATTTTTCCTTCGGCGGGATCTATGCGGCCGGCACCTTTGGGTTCAGCTTTCAGGAGATCATGATATTTGGAATTGTGCTCAATGTGGCGGCCGGGATCGGGGCTTTGCTCATGGGCGTTTTCGACGACCGGCTGGGAGGAAAGAGAACCATCCAGATCAGTAACGGGGTTTTGGCTCTGGCTGTGCTGATGGCGGTACTGGCTCCGAATCAAGCCATGTTTTGGGTGGCAGGCATTCTGGTGGGATTTTTTGCCGGGCCAAACCAGAGTGCTAGCCGGTCGCTGCTGGGCCGGTTTGTGCCCAAAGACAAAGAAAATCAGTTTTACGGATTTTTCGCGTTTTCCGGCAAAATGACCGCATTTATGGGACCAATGCTTTTAGGGGTGTTGACCCAGGTATTTGATTCCCAGCGGGCCGGGGTGGCGGTGGTCATTCTGTTTTTTGTTGCCGGCGGGCTGGTGCTGTCCCGGGTAGATGAAGCCGAAGGCATGGCGGCAGCCGCAGGGATTTATAATTTTTTTGCCAGCTGGATCGCCGCGGTGAGCATCGGGTCCCAGGTGGGGCTGAATGGCGGTGCATAGGCCAGATCGGTCTGGAGAAAATCCGCCACCGTCATGTGTGCATGCAGGGCTACGGCCACCGCATTGATGCGGTGGGCCACGCCATCCTTTCCAATTGCCTGGGCACCTAACAATCGTCCGGTCTGCCGGTCTCCCACCATGTTGATATCGATGTTTGCGGCTCCCGGCTGCCATCTGGCCCTGGACAGGCTGGTGATCTGGTTTTCCACGGGATCAAATCCCACTTTTTGGGCTTCAGACAGAGTCAGGCCTGTCCGGACCACAGTGAGATCAAAGACCTTGAACACGGCAGTACCGGCCACGCCCTTCAGTGCATTGCGGTCTGCAAACAGATTGTCCGCCACAGCCCATCCGGCCCGGTTGGCCCGGAGCGCCAGTGGGATCCAGACCGGTTCGCCCGTGACCACATGGATGGCATCGCTGCAGTCGCCGGCCGCAAAAATATCCGGATCCGAGGTGCGCAGGTACGAGTCCACCTGAATGGCATCTGCTACCCCCAAAACCAGGCCGGCGTCCCGGGCCAGATCACTGCACGGTGCCACGCCCGTGGCACCGATGGCCAGGTCCGCATCCAGAGTCAGGCCGTCACAGAGGATGGTGCTGCCGGTACCGTCGGGTTCGATGCGCTGAATCTCAGTTCCCGTGTAAAGAAGGGCCTTTTTCCGGATCAGCTCTTCCTGAACGGTTTTTGCCATCTTTTCGGGCAGCCAAGGCAGAAGCCGGGGCCCCGGCTTGACCATGGCTACCTGTATGCCCAGCTCGGAAAGGGCCTCACACATTTCCAGGGCAATGTAGCCCATGCCCAGGATCACTGCTTTTCGGACCTTGTTTTGCTGGATAACTTCCTTGATGCGCCGGCCATGTGCCAGCTGTTTCAGGGGCATAAGCCGTTCCTTTCCGGGAAGATCCGGCAGGGTGGGGACTGCGCCCGTGGCAATGAGAAGTTTGTTATAGTCAAAGGTCTTTAATTCACCGTCCAGGTTGCGGGCGGTTACCTGCTTTGCCTCCGGATCAATGGCAGTGGCCCGATGACCTGTGAGCAGATTGATGCCATGCTTGTCAATGAATTCTTCGGCGGTTCTCACCACCAGATCATCCATGGGAGTATCTGGATCGGCAATGTTGTAGGGCATGCTGCATGCGCTGTAAGATACGTCAAAGCCCTGTTCCAGAACGGTAATCTCCAGGTCTGGATACAGCCGCCGGGCACGGCTGGCCGCACTCATGCCGGCTGCATCTCCACCGATAACCACAAATTTCATAGCGCCTCCGGATTCTAAAAGTTAAGGTCGAAGAAGAACTCTTTTTTTGTTCAGAATAGACTGGTTGTATTGTTTTTTCAAGGATTCACTTGACAGATGGTATCCAACATCGTCATCTTGAATAAAATTAGCCCATTATTTATCATGAAAGGAGACCCCATGTTTGTGCTGGGATTGCAGGGCAGCCCCCGGAAAAAGGGAAACTCGGATTTTCTGCTGACCCGGTTTCTGAAGGCCTGTGAAAACAGGGGCGCCCGGATCGAAACCATTCATCTGGATAAATTGAACATTCAACCTGCCGGGAACTGGTGGTGTGTGAAAAAAAGGATTCTGCCCCATTAAAGATGAAATGGAACCCCGCATCTATGGTCTGATCCGAAGGGCCGACGCGGTGGTGCTGGCATCCCCTGTTTTTTTTTACAATGTATCGGCCCAGGCAAAGATTTTGATTGACCGGTGCCAGATGTTCTGGGGACGCCGATACAAAATGAAACTGGCGGATCCGGATGCCGCTTCCCGTCAGGGGGTTCTTTTGGCTGTGGGCGCTTCAAGTGGGAAACGCCTGTTTGACGGGGTGAATCTCACGGCGCATTATTTTTTTGATGCAATTTCCGCCCGGTTTGCCGAAGCCCTGACATACAAGAAAATTGAGGAAGCCGGGGCCGTATCATCCTTCCCGGAGTGGATGAGGATATTGGGCAGGCAGCGGACCGGGTCATGGATGCGGTGCTGAACAAACCGACTCTGATATTTGTTTCCAGAAAAGATGCCTGCCGCAGCCAGATGGCGGCCGCATATGCCAAAGCGGCTGCCAAAGGATGTGTCCGGGTTTTGTCCGCCGGGATCGATCCTGCCGAAGACATTTTTGCCGAAACCCATGCATTTCTGGCCGATCAGGGATTGGATATCAAATACCAAAAGCCCCGGCACCTGAAGGATTTGATAGAAGAGACCTCCGCTGAAAACTCATCAACCGGCCATCTTTTCTGGTGGTGAGCATGGTTCCGGATAAAATATCGCTGCCGGAAGCAACAATCCGTTCCTGGGATCTGGATGAAATTGAAGACAGTGATGGGATGGAAGCGCTGGGAAAAGAGATTCGCCGGCGGGTGGAGATCCTGGTATCAGACTTTCAAAGCCGGCACCAGGGCGGATAGCACATTTTTTGAGAATCCGTCCAGACTCCTGAACATCAGTCCGATAGAGGTCTGGGACCCTTTTTTCCGAATGGAGCGAATATCCGTTTTGATGTCAAGAGATTCAGAGTGGCCGTAAGGCAGACTCAGGGTCAGATGCTCTAAAAAAACGGATCTGGAAATTGTCCGTCATCCACATTGCACTGGCACCCTTTTTGATTGATGTTGACGATGACACCGCTTAGACAATGCGTTTCCAGGGTGATGCTGACGGGTAAAAAGCATTCCACCCGTTTTTCCGTGCGGACATTGCAGGATTTCACCACGTCCGGATATGCCAGAAACAACAGGTAATCAGGGTTTTTCAATATCCGTATGACGGTGGTTTTAAACTTGAACACATCATCGGACAGGATATATCTGGCAGAAAGGTGTTCGCCTTCAGACAGCCGGGCCTGAATCCAGTTGTTTTCCGTCAACTGAACAATGAGATAGCTGCCGACCTGCATTCCGGTAAGCTGGCTGGTGACAGTACGGTCCGGAGTTTCCGGTTCCAGAAGCAGTGCGGTGCCCAGTTCGATGAACAGCCGCTGACTTCGGTTGATGTATTTGCTGAGTTTGTCGGTCATAATTTACCTGCCGCCTCTTCGGAACAGCATAATTTTTATGGTTTCAAACAAGATATAGAGTTCAAGAAACAAGGATATATTGTTGATGTAATACAAATCATAACGAAGTTTTCCACTGCGTCACCAATGGAAGCGCCATAGGGATACATCACCTGGGCCCAGCCGGTAATTCCGGGTTTCACCGCATGACGCTGGGCGTAATACGGTGTGGTACGGCTGATCAGCTCCACGAATTCCGGCTGTTCCGGCCGGGGGCCGATGAAACTCATGTCTCCTTTAAGCACATTGAACAGCTGGGGCAGTTCATCGAGGCGGGTCCGCCTGATCACTTTGCCGACCCGGGTGATTCGGGGATCGTTTTCACTGGCCCAGGCCGCATCGGCGTTTTTGTACGGATGAAAATGCATGGACCGGAATTTGTAGATGGTGAACGGTTTGCCATGAAGCCCCACCCGATTCTGACAGTAAAGAACCGGTCCTGGAGAATCCAGCCTGATGGCCAGGGCTATCAGAGGAAATAATGGCAGACAGACGATCAAGAGGATGGAGGCAAAGATCAGGTCCAGAATTTTTTCAGCAGCCGGATGAAAGGCGTGATGAGAAATCCCCGGCTCTGAACCAGCCAGCCGGGGTTGATATGCTCCACCGGGATTTTACCGGTGACCCTTTCATAAAAGGAAGGATAGTCCAGAATTTTGATGCCCATCAGCTTACAGGTGACCAGCTTGTCTGTTATCAGGTTGCCCCGTCGTTCTGTGAGGGCGATGACAATCATGTTGGTCCGGGTCTGCTCGGCAATGCTGACCACGTCTTCAAACGGTCCCAGAATGGCTGATGAGTCCACGGTGACAGGATCTGTGGATGTCTGGATAAAACCCGCTAATACATATTTGCCAGACGATTTTTTTATCAGAGTTTCAGCGGTTTCTGCCGTGGATCCCGTGCCAATGATCAGGATTTTTTCAGCAAAAAAATGGACATCATTGGATTTGTGAAACAGGCTTTGCCAGATGTTTTGCAACAAAAAAACATGGCCATGGTTCCAGCCACCTGCCAGAGGCTGTGTTCCGGATTGTGAGGAAGCAGGGCCAGAACGGTGAAAGAAATTCCCACAGCGACAAGGGACCGGATCAACCGGTCCCGGAATGTCCATTTATCCGGCTGGTACACCTCGCAGAGAAACGAAAAGAACAGAACCAGCGGAATGAACAACACCACCCAGGGCGGCAGGGTGGAAATGTTAAAGGTATGGGTGACAGCGATCAACAAAATGATCAGGGCAACCAGAATATCTCCTGCCATTAAGACAATCCGGTTGTAAATCAGGCTTCCCCTGTCAAGCAGTCCCAATTGATGCGATCCTTTACAAGTGAAATTTATTTGTGACTATAGGGCGAAGACTTTCGCCTGTCAAGGAACAATGAAAAACAGGGCGAAAAATGTGCGCCTGGAGCTGTTCTCTGTTAATTTTTCATGTTATGGTATCTGGAAATTGACAGATATGAGGAGTGATAAGGTGAATTTGCAGAGATGGTTGGCGGTATTTTTTCTGATGTCAGGCCTGCTTGTTTTTGCTTTGCCGGCAGCAGGTCAGAATTTACAGGATCGGGATAAAATGCCTGAGATGGCTGATTCCGGCGCACTGAGCATGCTTGATACTGTCCTGGAACATAACAATCATCTGCAACAGCGGATCATTGAAAAACTAAAGACCATGGCTGAAAGCACGTCGGAAACCGAAAAAAACAACTTGGCGGCCGAGCTGGAGAGATTGGATAAAATGCTCTCGTCCTCCCGGCAGGATTTTGAACGGATCGCCACCGGTGTGGATATCAGCCTGTTCGCCGAGAAAAGAGAAGCGCCTTTTGACTGGAAAGATGAACTGGTTTCACTGATCAAACCCGGTATCATGGAACTGAAGCATGCAACCCAGAAAACCCGGCAAAAAGCGGATCTCAAGGAAGACCTGTCCAGATACCAGGAGTTGAAACCGATTGTCCGCCAGGCCAACGACCATCTGATGGCATTGATTTCCAAGACAAAATCCCCTCGGTTGAAAGATAGACTGGAAAAGTTGGTGCCGGAATGGAGAGGCCAGGAAAGACAAATTTTAAGCCGGTTGGAAATAATCCAGATGCAGCTGTCGGAACTGGAATCGGAAGAAAAATCCATCCTCGAATCCTCTCAGAAATCCATCAAACAGTTTTCAAAACCAGGGGCCTGTTTTGTTTGTGGCATTGATCGCCTGTATCGGGGTAGTGCTCTTGCTGAGAGTGGCCTATCTGTTTCTGATTAAACATATCCCGGGACATCAATCGGTATACCGGCCATTTCATCTGCGGGCCATGGATCTGCTGTATCGGGTCGTGAGTGTTGTGGCAGCATTGCTGACCGTGGTTCTGGTGTTTTATCTGTTCGAGGACTGGGTGCTTTTGTCTCTGGCCATCGTTTTTCTGATGGGCCTGGCCTGGGCGGTCAAGAATACGTTGCCCCGGTTTATGCATCAGAGCCGGCTGATACTGAACATCGGGGCGGTTCGGGAAGGAGAAAGACTGGTATATCAGGGAGTGCCCTGGCTGGTGAAAAAAATCAACTTTTTTTTCCGTGCTTGAAAATCCCGATCTGGGACAGACCCTGCGCCTGCCCATCGAGGTACTCATGGATCTGACTTCCCGCCTTTTCGACGTCATGAACCTGGTTCCCTGCCGGAAAAACGACTGGGTGATTCTGTCGGACGGCACAAGAGGGTGTGTCACCAGCCTGTCTCATGAAATGGTGGAGATGGTGTTGCGCGGCGGTGCCAAAAAGGTTTACCAGACCTCGGATTTTCTGGGCCTGTCTCCCTTGAACTTATCCGTGAATTTCAGGCTCAAGATCGTGTTCGGTCTTTCGTATAACCTCCAGCCCCTTGCCACTAATCGGATTTTGGAAATTCTGGAAGCCCATATCCGGAAACGGCTGGCGGAAGAAGAGTACGAAAAAGCCTGCTTAACCTGAGAGTGGAATTCGCTCAGGCGGGATCATCGTCTCTGGATCTGGTAGTGATCGCGGATTTTGACGGCGGGATGGCCCCATTGTACAATCGGATTTCCCGGGCCATTCAGCGCTGGTGCACAGATGCCTGTTCCGCCAATGACTGGGAAATTCCTTTTCCCCAGCTCACGGTTCACAAACCTGCAGCATCAAAGTGTTAGGATATCGGCATGAACATTCACTCTCATCTTCTGGGAGATCTTCTGGTGGGTATGGGAACCATTTCCCATACCCAGCTGGAAGACGCACTTCAGACCCAGCATGTGTGTTTTGAAGATACGTTTCAGTTGGATCTGGATCGGACGGAACTGGTTTCCGGCAGCAGGAAAAACAAGGCTTTCCCGCCCAAACTGGGGCAGATTCTGGTCAAAAAAGGCTATCTTTCAGATGAACAGCTGTTTGCGGCCCTGAAGATACAGAACCGCCAGAGTGAAAACCTGAGCCGGCTGAGCAGTGAAAACTGGCCAAAGCCCTCCAGGTGGGATATGTCATCAATTCCACCATTGAGTTGGAAGAGGTGTTGAACCTGATCATGAAATATGCCAACATCGTCACGGATGCCGTGGCCTCCACCTTGATGCTGCTGGATGAAAAACCGGTGAACTGGTGTTCAGTATTCCCACCGGGCCCAATGCGGAGAACCTCAAAGACATAAGGATTCCACCCGGTGCCGGTGTGGCCGGCTGGGTGGCGGAAACCAGACCTACCTGCTGGTGCCGGACACCCGGAAAGATAACCGGTTTTATCCGAATATTGACGATATGACCGGCATGAAAACCCATTCCATTCTTTGTGTGCCCATGAAATCCAGGCGTAAGCTCATCGGGGTGCTGGAGGTGATGAACAAAAAAGACAACACCAGCTTTACGGAAGACGATGCCTTGATTTTGAGTGTGTTTTCCCACCATGCCGCTATTGCCATTGAAAATGCCATGCTGTTCAATTCCATGAAAAACCGGCTGGAAAGAGAAAAAATGATTGAACAGAAAGTGGCGGAGTCAGCACGTCTTCAGGCCATCGGAACCCTGGCAGGGGGAATCGCCCATGATTTTAACAATATTTTGGGCGCCATCATGGGGTATGCCGAGCTGGCCAGAATGGACAGTGAAGACATGTCCAGGCAGCATGCCAACCTCACAAAGGTTCTGGGGGCATCCAACCGGGCCAGGGACCTGATCCATCAGATTCTGGCGTTCAGCCGCCAGAATGAGGTGGAATCCCGGCCAATCCAGGTCAATATCATTGTCAAAGAGGCGTTGAAGCTGCTTTCAGCATCATTGCCCAAGACCATTCGTGTCGATGAAGAGCTTTCCTGTACATCCATGATTATGGGCGATGCCACTCAGATTCACCAGGTGGTCATGAATCTTTGTACCAACGCGGCCCAGGCGATGAAAGACAAACGAAACGGCAGGTTGACGGTGATCCTTAAAGAGGAAAATCCTTCTCTATATTCGGAAAAAGCCCGGACGGTCATTCCATCAAAGTCTTATCTCAAACTGCATGTGGCGGACAATGGAGAAGGCATGCCTTCCCATGTGGTGGAGCGGATTTTTGAGCCGTTTTTTACTACCAAACAGAAGGGTCAGGGGACCGGCATGGGGCTGTCGGTGGTCCATGGCATTGTCAAAAGCAATGGGGGGGATATTCAGGTGCATACCACGCCCGGAGAGGGGTCGGTGTTTGAAGTATTCTTTCCGGTGATCCCTCAAGACAGGCAACCTGCGGCAGAAAAGAAACCTCTGGAAAAACTGCCTCTGGGCACGGAACACGTTCTGGTGGTGGATGATGACATCATGCTTCTGGATGTGACCAAACGAAGCCTCAATTCTTTAGGGTATCATGTGACCATTGAAACCTTAAGCCCGGAAGCGGTCAAAAAATTTACGGCTCATCCAAACGAGTATGACCTGGTGATTACGGACATGGCCATGGCGGAAATGAACGGGGATGAAATGACGGCGGCAATGAAGGCGATTCGATCCGATATTCCCGTTATCGTCTGCTCGGGGTTCAGTGTGTGGATCACCGAAGAAAGTGCCCGGAAAAAAGGGTTTGCCGCCTTTTTGTTGAAACCGGTACAGTTGCAGGACTTGGCAAGGGTGGTGCGAAAGACTCTGGATGCAGGCCATGGGTCCGTATGATTCCCGAATCAATGGCGAACTTGCCGTGAAAGCTGTCAGGAACTGCATGATAGCATGGAGCATCCGGGCCTGTGGCGGGCCCATTCCGGCCGTTTGGCCGCAAACCTCTCCTGGCCAGGCTGCATGTCATAAGGATGTTTCATGGCTTGCAGCAAATCCTCAATCATGGAAAAATCCCGTTTCAGTGCCTTGTCAATGGCCATCTGGGCCAGGTAGTTGCGTAAAACAAACCATGGGTTCTGCCGGTTCATTTTCTTTGTCCGGATCTCTTTAGGGCGTTTGTCCTGAATGATCCGCCGGTGGTACTGACGCAACCAGTCCCACAGTTGAGTCTCATAGGCAGTGGAAATGTTTTCCGGTTGATAGAGTGACTCCCTGATGGGGCCGGGAACCGGTTGCGGCTGGCTGATGGATACATCATCAAGGAACCGGTCCGGAAAATCGATCTGTGACAGGCCCCGGAAAACAGGGTATGATCGGTTTCCATGGCCTGAAGCAGAGAGAGCAGCTCCTTGATCAGTGCCTCATCGGTCTGAGGGTTGAACTCTGTCAGTCCTAGTTTTCCAATCATCATGGCTTGCCAGTCCTTCTGAAAACGGGTGGAGAATTCGGCGAGCGCCTGTTTCAACGGTGTCGAATCATTGATCAGCGGATACACGGCATTGGCCAGCTGTGCCAGATTCCACAGTGCGATCTGGCCCTGATTCTGAAAACAGTAGCGCCGGCCCCGGGCATCTGTGGTGTTGGGTGTCCAGACCGGATCATAATCATCCAGCCATCCATACGGCCCATAGTCAATGGTCAAACCCAGGATGGACATGTTATCGGTGTTCAGAACCCCATGGACAAACCCCACCCGCATCCAATGGATCACAAGGGTCCGGGTGAGGTTGCATACCTCCTGAAACCAGCGGACATAGGTTTCTTTTCCTGGCGTTCCCAGATGGGGAAAATCGGTGCGGATGGTGTAATCAGTCAGCTGCCGGAGCAGATCCGTTTCCTCTCTGGCTGAATAAATCTGGAAATTTCCGAACCGAATAAAAGAAGGTGACAGGCGGCAGATCACGGCCCCGGGTTCCGCTTCCGGGTGGCCGTCGTAAAACATGTCCCGGATCACCGTGTCACCGGTGAGGACCAAACTCAAGGCCCGGGTGGTGGGAATCCCTAAATAAAACATGGCTTCGCTGCATAAAAATTCCCGCAGAGACGACCGCAGAACGGCCAGGCCGTCGGCATTGCGGGAATACGGGGTGGGACCGGCCCCTTTGAGCTGGACCATCCACCGTTTCCCCTGGCGGTTGATCACCTCACCCAGGTTGATTGCCCGGCCGTCCCCCAGCTGCCCGGCCCAGTTGCCGAACTGGTGGCCGCCGTAACACATGGCAAACGGTTCCATGCCGTTCAGGAGCCGGTTGCCGGAGAACACTTCAGTGAACCGGTCCGATTGCCAGGCAGTTTCATCCAAATCCAGCATGGCCGCGGCATCCGGAGACACCGCCACCAGCTTCGGCGCTGTCGCCCGCAAAGGCATAACCCGGGAATAACAGGCCCCTGTCACCTGGCGGCGAAAATTGGCAGATTCCGGATCTCCGGGCAGTTCCCGCACAAACCGGTTGTCAAAGATCAGATTGTTCAGTATGTTTTCCGGTCGAATGGGGGTCATGGCCAGTCCTCATATTGTCAGTTGGGGGTGTCTGTTTGACAATATAAGCACTGGTTCATGGATTGCCAGGCCTGTCCTTGATCCGGAACCGGATCTGTTCAGGATTTGATCGTCTGTCCTCCGGTCTTTTGGGGATCTATGGCCTGGATCATCTCCTTGAGTTCCGCCACATGTTTTTGTTCTTCTTCAATGATTTTTTTCAGGCCCTTCTGGGCGGCATCATCCTGGATAAAGGCCTGGAGAAACTCGTAGAACAGGATGGTGTCTTGTTCAAAGGTTACAAACGTTTCCAGCAGGGAAGCGGTGGACCGGATCTGCGAAAAATCCACCTCATCCAGAGACAGGGTCTTGTCCCCCATCATCTCTTTGATCACATCCGGAAGCATGGTTTCCAGATCGGTCTGGCCGGCGTCTGAAGCCCACTTGCCCTTTTTGTCCGCAAACCAGGTGCCATGGGCGGCTTCCCCCTCTGCCATCCATTTCAGCAGGGATTTGAGCTGAGGGCTCTGGGCCTTCTGCCTGGATGCCAGATAGAGTGTTTCTCCGTTCCGTTCCATTTTTACGGCAATATCAATCAGATCGTTTACGGTAAACATCTGTCCGTCCGTTAAATGGTTTATGATTGACTGAAAGACCGGCCAAACAGATCGGCCATAGCGTTTTTGGCATCATCGGTCAGGTTCCGGGTGCCTGTACCGGCAAATTTTGTGGGTAATGACCGGCGTCACTTTGTGCCAGGCATTGTCCACCCAGGAAAACCATTCCTTGCGATCCTGTTCGTAAACGAACAGGGGACGATTGAACAGTTTGCCCAGTTCCACGCCCCAGCCGGTGCCCCCTTTGACGGTGTTGTCCGGCAGAATCCATCCCACCACAAAGATCTGGTAGCCATTGTTGACCATATGGAAAATGGACTGGATGACTTTGCGGACCTTGTCTGCTTTGGAAAAGGAGCGGCCCATGCGAGTGGAAACGATGTCCATACTGACGTCCCCTTTTTTCAACTCTTCCGGTGAAAGAACCCGGATACCGGTCCGGCGCTCAGGCTTGTGTCCTTCAAAAGAGAAATTCACTTCCTTAATCCCATATTGTTCCGCAAGCTGACCGAATTGCGCCTCTGCACCCCGGTGGCCCCCGCTGTACAATGTAAACTGCGATGCATCATTCATCAAAAATACTCCTTCAAGGTTAACAATTGCTAAAATTTCGGATAATGGAAACGGTTCAGATCTATCAGCCCTGGTTGAGCTGTCCTAACAGATGATAATTGAATTATATAAGAAATTTTTCCACAAATCAACCAAATGGTGATGATCACGCAATTCTTGAGTTGAAAAAACCGGAGTGGCTTGATATAGGATAACAGTTTAAGTGAACCGTGGCATGCAGCTTTATCATCGAGGTTGGTTTGTGAAATCCAAAGCCCTTGAGGCAAATCTTTCCGATACCCGGGTTGATGTGTCGGTCGATGTCAAATACCGGGTGCTTCTTGACATTTTTGACGGATATGTCGGCATTCTGAACCGGATGGAAATTTTTCTCAAGGAACTGTCTCATCCCTACCGGAACTGGTCTTTCATCGTCAACGAAGCCCGGCATTTTTCCCTTCATTATTTTTATCTGTATCGATCCCATGAAAAAGGGATGAACGCTTTGAGTATTTATTCAGACATTTTTTTGTCGGCATTTGAACAAAGCGTTACCAAATCGGTTCGCACCGCAGCTTCAGACAACCTGATGCTGTTTTTCTTCATCTGGTCAAAGAATCGGCCGACCGGCTGACCGATTTTCTTCCCGTGCTGGAGCAGGGGCTGAATCGGATCCGCCACTATGATGAACCCGGTTTTTTTATTTTGTCCAAACCTATTATCCGCCTGAAAAACTGACACAGCAACTTCTGGTGAGCCTGGAAAGCCACGGAAGTATCCAGGTTTCCCGGTTGTTCGAAGCCGTCAATCTCCTGTTAATTCGATATTACCGCACCTCGTTTTCCTATTGGCTGAATCAGGATGATCCGGTGGCGTGGATGCAGAAGCATATTGATGAATGGCGGCTCAACCTCGAACTGGAACAGGTGTTTGATCAGATTTCTCATGCACGGGTAAAGAAATGGCGCCGTCAGCTGGACGTCCGGAGCGCCTGCCTGGAGCCCGGTGACAGTGAATTGACCCGGGATCTTTTGGCATTCACCGGATTCCGGAAGTTTGTGGGTCTGTACAAGACCGTGAGCCGGCAGATTTTCAGGCATTGCAGTGATGATACCTACGGCCGGCACCTCAAGCTGACTTTTTTGTTTTATATTATCCATGTGTCCGGACTGTTCATGATCCACAAGGACAGCCTCCATGAAATCAACCAGACCCTGACGAAGCTTATCGGGGACGATGATTTCAAAAAAGACATTCCCATTGTCAATCAGACGTTTTCCCTTTTTAAGGAACACAAGGGCCGGTATCCGGAAACCCTGCTGGACTGTATTTATAAAATCGGCGAAGCTGTTTACAAAACAGGGAAAGTGGAGCTGATCAACCATTTCATCGACCGGGTGGTGAACCACGGATTCCAGTTTCCCATGATTCAGGGAACCGGAGAGGACTGGCAGATCAGGGGAAATACTGCCCATGTGAAAATATCCGGGTGTTTCTGAGCCTGATCTGTCAGCATCCGAAAAAATCCAAGCGGCTCTTGTCCGCCCTGATCATCTATCTGTCCATCGGCGGGGTGTTCATCAAGGACACGGATCTTTTTCCCCGGGATATCACCGGGTTCCTCAACGCGGATATCGAAGGGGTGTACAATCTGGTCAAGCAGCTGGCCCGTCTGCTGCCAGCGTTTTTCAATGAAATCGGGGCTGAGGGGCAGCTCCGGGATATCTCCACGGAGCTGGATGAATCCTGCCACCGCCGGGACCGCCTGATCCATTTTCTGCGCAAGCAGTGCCATGTGGAAAGTTCCAGCCGGATCGTGGAGTTTATTCAGCAGGTGATGATTTTCTGGAAAACAAAGGACAAAGCCCCGCTGGAACCGTTTGTCCCGCCTTCCATTTTTGAAGAGATCCAGACATCGGGCCGGTATGTGGACGGTCCCGGTCACATCATGCAGTATCTGGAAGAAAAAAAACTGTCCCACCCAAAGGATTTTCTCATGTACCGTCAGGAGGCCCTGGACCGGTATGTGGAAGAGGTTTCGGGAGTGACAGACCTGGACCGGCACCGGGTTCGGCTCATGCTTCGGTTTTTTCGGCTGCTCAATGAAAAATACGGGGTGGATCATCTGGAAATCAAATCCTATCTGACCAATTTCAAGACCGATGACCTGCCGGACCCCCGGCGGCTGGCCGCAGCCTTGGACGAAAACCGCCTGGAAATCAAAATTGACCGTCTGCTATCTTACATGGCGGATCTCAAACACATCGTTGTTTCGGACCAGGTGTACGAACCCAATGAAGCCATTTACCACAAACGCCATTTTGCCGTGGATATTCCGTCCATGTACGGCAGTTATAATGAGCCCAAATTCGATGCCCTGGGTTTGACACTTCGCATTGAAAGCATTGTCAATGTCCTGTTTGAAGATCTGATCAACAGCATTGATCTGAGACTGATCACCAAGCCCACGTTTGTCCGGATCTTTTCTCTGCTGACCCTGTTCCGAAAAGCCCTGAGCCTGGATGGGATTGTATCCAACAAGCTGGATGTTCAAATGGAGTTTCTTAAGTATTCGGTCAATACCACCACCTGTTCATTCACCCAATACCTGGATATTTTCAAGGGATTTGTCCGGGCTGTGGCCGATATGATCAATGATTACTTTCACAACATTCATTCCGCCAACCTGCTGCAGATTGAAGCCCGCATCGGCAAGGATCAGATACAGAAAAAATATTTGCCCGGATTTGTTCCGGACCAGGGACAGCTGGATGAAAAAACCGCCAGAAAACTGGATCAGCGGGTCGCTGACATCTTTTTCCGGGACCGCATCGCCACCTCTTTAGGACTTCAGCAGCTGGATGTGTTTTTGAACCGGATTCTTCATACCCTGTTCCGGCAATCGGAAAGACTGTCCCAGGACCAGTTGAGCGTGCTGCTCAACTATGACCCCAAAACGCCGTGACCCCCATCAGTGATGAACCGGTGGCCAACCAGAACATCATCATTTTAGGCAACAAGGGATGGAACCTGATGCGGCTCAAACAGATCGGCGTCCGGGTGCCCCAGGGGTTCATCATTACCACGGAGGTATTCCGGTGCCTGGATCTCATCGATACTTATACCCCGGCATCGGTCAATTTCAAACAGCGGGTGGCCAGCATGATGTCCCGTCTGGAGCAGCAGACCGGGCAGGTGCTGGGGGACCCTGAAAAACCGCTTCTGCTGTCGGTTCGTTCCGGGTCATCCATATCCCAGCCCGGAATGATGGATTCGTTTCTGAATGTGGGGATCAATGAAGAGATTGCCGATGCCATTGCCAAAAAACCGGCAACCCTTGGTTTGCCTGGGACAGTTACCGCCGGTTTCTTCAGCAGTACGGCATGACATTCGGCATTCATCGGGATGAATTTGACCAGATCATTGCGGTCCACAAAAAGCAGGCCGGCATTGATTTTAAGCGCCATTTTACGGGCGATCAGATGAAGGCCGTGGCCATGGCCTACAAAAACCAGCTGTTGCGCAACGGCATCGACTGGTGGAATCGCCCATGGACCAACTGTTTCTGGCCATCCACAAAGTGTTTTCCTCCTGGGATGCCAAACGGGCCATTGATTACCGCCGGATTATGGGGATATCCGATGACTGGGGCACCGCGGTCACGGTCCAGGCCATGGTGTTTGGGAACCGGTCCCGTCAGTCCGGTTCCGGTGTGGCCTTCAGCCACAGCCCGAAACTGCCCGGGGATGCCATTCGACTGTGGGGGATTTTACCATCGGCAACCAGGGCGAAGATGTGGTGGCCGGCCTGGTGAGCACCCTTCCCATATCGGAAATGCAACGAGAGCTGGAACGCGGGATACCCGGATCAGCCTGGAAAAAGCCTTTCCCAGGGTGTATGAACAATTGAGAGACACGGTCCAGATGCTGATCTACAAACGCAGGTGGAATCCCCAGGAGATCGAGTTCACCTTTGAAGGTTCCAAACCGCAGGACCTATTCATTCTCCAGGCCCGGGACCTGTCCCTGGGAGACCGCAAAAAACTGGCTGTGTTTGCAGCTGACGATGACCGCCTGAAAGCGGCGTTTCTGGGCCAGGGTACCGGGGTATCCGGCGGTGCCATGAGCGGGCGCATCGTTTTCACCCTCAAGGAAATCGATGCGTTCCGGCGCCAGGATCCGGATGCCCATCTGATTCTGCTGCGAAACGACACCGTGCCCGATGACATTCTGGAGATCGATGCATCAGACGGGCTGTTGACCGCCAAGGGGGGGTTGACTTCCCATGCGGCCGTGGTGGCCTGCAATCTGGGAAAAACCTGTGTGGTGGGATGTGAAACCCTGGTATGCAATGAAGCGGATAAAAACTGCTGCCTGGCAGGTAGAAAATTGAAAGTGGGGATTACATCAGTATCGACGGAAACAAGGGATTTGTGTTTGAAGGGATATCAACGTCAATCAACCATGAAAGCGAGGCATATCGTGAATACCGAAAATAATAGAATTCTGGGAATAAACGGCCTGGGCCGCATCGGCAAACTCACCCTGTGGCATCATGCCGGGCGCAAATATTTTACGGATATCGTCATCAACATCGGACGGGACGTGGGGGCTGGTTTGTCCGATGTGATCCACTACATAGAGCGGGACTCCACCTATGGCCGCCTGACTGCGTTTCTGAACGGGTATCAGTCCGGAAACGTGATCACGGAGGTGAATGAGGCGGACAGGACCCTGAAGGTCAACGGAGTCCGGGTTAAAATTCTGCAAACGCACCGGAATCCCAGTGAGATTCAATGGGCCGATCATCATGTGAATCTGGTGGTGGACACCACGGGCCGGTTTCTGGATCCCAACCTGCCGGCGGATGACCCGGCGGGTTCGATTCGGGGACATCTGGCAGCCGGTGCCGCCAAGGTGATCGCGTCCGCCCCGTTCAAGCTCAAGCAGGGGGCTGCCATGCCCGAGGACAGCGTGACCACGGTCATGGGTATCAATGACACGGAGTATGACCCGGTTCGGCACACCGTCATTTCCAACGCCTCCTGCACCACCACCTGTCTGGCCCACATGATCAAGCCGCTGCTGGATTATTTCGGCGTGGAACGGGTATTGTCCGCGTCCATGGCCACAGTGCATGCCGCCACCGGTTCCCAGCAGGTGCTGGACCGTCTGCCCAAGACCAAAGCCAAAGATCTGCGCAAAAACCGGTCCATCATGAACAACATCATACTCACCACCACCGGGGCAGCCAAGACCCTTCAGCTGGTGATTCCGGAAATGGCCAATATCGGGTTCATTGCTGAATCGGTAAGGATTCCCACAGCCACGGGATCGCTGATTATTCTGGTCATGAATTTTCAGGAGATTTCAGACAGCAAGCCGATCCGCCGGGAACTGATCAACGACATCTACCGGAACGCGTCCCAGTCCGGAAACGGGTATCTGATCTATTCCGAAGACCAGAACGTGTCTGCCGATATCATCGGGACCCCTAAGGCAGCGGCCGTGATCGAAGGCCATGAAACCCACACCCGGACCGGGGCCATCAACATCAACCTGTCGCATCTGCAGGGAATCGACAAGGCCGTTCAGGAGAATATTCAGGATCTGGTTGGCAGCATCCAGGTGACCCAGGCCGTGATCTATGGCTGGTATGACAATGAAATGGCCAGTTATGTCAACCTGATGGGAGACCGGACCGTGTCCATAGCCGAATCTTTGGTGTGAGACAACAAAGGGGGGCGTGAATTCGGAATTTTTGGGGCAGACCCCGCAGACCCCGCGGCATCAGAGGCTGAGGAGGTTCTCGTGGCGACCGGTCTACCCGAATGAGCCGGAGCCGAAGATTTTGTAGAGCGGAAGCTCCCGGAGGTGTCTTTACAAGGATTTCGATTGAATCAGCTTTCTGATCCGGATCAGCGGCTTGATTCAGTGCTTGAAATTCATTGGATCGTGTCTATTATAAATATTTTGGTAAACCAGATTTACAATATCAGGACCTGAATTCATGAAACCTCGATCCCGGTTTTGGCCGACTGTCAAAAGAACCCTGCTTCGCCTGATCTGGCACGGCTTTCCCTTTGTCATACTGGCCCTGGTGGTGGTGTTTGTAATTATTCCGATGGGCCGGAAGATTTCGGCGGAAAAAGCGGAGCTGGCAGAGCAACAGTCCCGTCAGGTTCAGGAAACCGCCGAGGCCACCCGAGTGATCACTCTGGAGATGGTGCCGGAAGATCTGATGGAGAGGATCAGCCTTCCCGGTATGGCCAGACCCTGGAAATCCTTGGAAGTGGTGGCCGAGGTGGCAGGCCGGATCATGGAGAAAAAAATGGATGACGGTACCGTGGTCGACCAGGGGGATGTGCTGGCGGTCATTGATCAGCGGGATTACCAGAATGCCTATGATTCGGCCCGGGCGTCTTATGAAACCGCCCTGCTCAATCAGCAGCGGTTTGAAGCCTTGTCAAAACAGCAGTTCATCACCCAGTCTCAGCTCGATGACATATCGGCCCAGGTCAAGACCACCCGGGCTGCCATGGAAACCGCCAAACTCCATCTGGATCGGTGTACGCTTCATGCTCCCATGGCCGGGCTGGTGGACCGGTCCCACATTGAGGAAGGCAGTTTTCTGGGCGTGGGAGATCCCGTGGCCCGGATTCTGCAGATAGACACCCTCAAAATCGAGGTGGGGATTCCGGAATCGGACGTTTCCACGGTCAGGAATCTCAAACAGTTTGACATGACCGTGGACGCCCTGAAAGGCAGAGCCTTTACCGGTCAATACCATTATTTGCAGAAAACCACGGATTCCCTGGCCCGGCTCTACAATCTGGAGATCCGTCTGGAAAATCCGGATCATGCGCTTTTGCCGGACATGTTCGTGCGGGTGGCTATTGTCAAAAATCGGGAAAAACAGGGCCTTGGGGTGCCAATCTATTCTTTGATCGACCGGGGCGGCCGAACCGGCGTGTTTGTGGAGGACCAGGGCCGGGCAAAGTTTATACCGGTGAACACCGGATTCCAGGATGGGTGGAAAATTCAGATAACAGCCGGGCTTTCTCCAGGGGATCATGTGGTGGTGGTGGGGCATCGGATCATCGATGACGGAGAGCCGCTTAAGGTGGACCGAAGGGTCCGGTCCATGGCGGAGCTGGGTCAATGATCCTGTCAGATGCGGCGGTTAAAAACCGGGTGTCCGTGCTGGTGCTGCTGGTGATAATCGTGATCATCGGCCTGTATTCCTACCGGGTGCTTCCCAGGGAAAGTGCGCCCGATATCACCATTCCCTATGTGTTTGTCAGAACCGATTACAGAGGGGTATCCGCCTCTGACATCGAAACCGCCATCACCATTAAGATCGAAAAGAAGCTCAAGGGCCTGGACAAGGTAAAAAATATCTCATCCGTGAGCTCCCAGGGTCTTTCCCAGATCAGTATCGAGTTTTGCCGGGCACGGATATTAATGAGGTGCTTTCCCGGGTCAAGGACAAGGTGGATGAGGCCAGAAACGACCTGCCCACGGACCTGGAAGACGAACCCATGGTGTATGAGGTGAATTTTTCAGACATGCCCATTGTGGTCTATTCCCTTGCCGGGGACATCGGTCCGGCCCTGCTTAAGAAGACGGCAGACGATCTCAAGGATGACATCGAAGCCATCCCCGGGGTCCTGGAAGTGGAGGTGACCGGGGGGCAGGACCGGGAGATCCGGGTGGAAGTGGACATCGACAAGCTGGCCTATTACCGGATCCCCATCACCCGCCTTGAGCAAAGTGTGGCTGCCGAGAACCAGAACATCTCCGGCGGCGCCATCACCCTGGGACATGGCCGGTACCAACTTAAGGTGCCAGGGGAGTTCGACACCCCGGAAGAGATCCTGACCCTGGTGGTGGCAACCCACAACGGTCATCCCATTTATCTCAAGGATGTGGCAACCGTGGTGGATGGACTCCAGGAGGAAACCTCCCGGTCCCGGCTCAACGGCGAAAGTGCCATCAATATCTCGGTGAAAAAACGGGTCGGGGAAAACATCATCCGGATTTCCGAAGAGATCGATGCCGTGGTGACGGCGGCGGCCGCCACCTTTCCCGGAAACACCAGCATCACCAAACTGATGGACAATGCCAAGGATATCCGGGCCATGGTGGCGGACCTGGAAAACAACATCATCTCCGGACTGATCCTGGTGGTAGGGGTGCTGTTCGTGGTGCTGGGAATCCGGAACGCCCTTTTGGTGGGCATGGCCATTCCGTTTTCCATGTTTCTGTCCTTTGCTGTTCTCAATGCCCTGGGCATCACACTCAACATGGTGGTGCTGTTTTCTCTGACCCTGGCTCTGGGCATGCTGGTGGACAATGCCATCGTGATCGTGGAAAATGTGTTTCGGTACATGCAGCAGGGGGTGCCCCGGATGGAAGCGGCCATGAAGGCCACGGGAGAGGTGGCCTGGCCGGTCATCGGCGCCACGGCCACCACTCTGGCCGCGTTTTTCCCCATGCTCTTCTGGCCCGGCATCATGGGAGAATTCATGCATTTTCTGCCGGTGACCCTGATGGTGACGTTGAGTGCGTCCCTGTTTGTGGCATTGATCATCAATCCTGCCCTGTGTTCTTATTTTATGGGTACCCCTAAGTCTGTGCGGCCGGACCGACCGTCTTCGTCTGAGATTAAATCCCTTGGGGAAAAGCCGGTGGCGATTCAGGGTTTTTTTCTGGCCGTGTATACCCGGATTCTCAAACACGCACTTTCACACAAACTGGCGGTGCTGGCTGGCGCGGTGGTGGTGACGGTGCTGCTGTTTCAGTTCTGGATGCTGACCATCGGCATTGAAAAGCCGGTGGAGTTTTTTCCGTCCATTGAGCCCCGGTCCGTGTTTGTTAACATTGATGTGCCGGAAGGTGCGGACCTGGAATTCATCGATGATACCGTCAAGCAGGTGGAAATGGCGGTGGCCTGCGGATCGGCTGAAAGCTACGAAGCTGCCATGGCACCTCAGATCCATGAAACGGCCCGACAGCGCAAATTCACCGCCCCTTCCAATATCAATAATGTCGAGCATATCTATGCCCGGGTGGTTGAAAACAGCGGGGGCAGCTCTGTGTTTGAATCCAATCTGCCCAACCACATCGGGGTTCAGTTCCTGGATTTCGAGGACCGGAAGACCCCAACCAAGGCGGATCTGGAAGAAATCCGGCGCCGGGTGGCACAGATTCCCGGGGTGAAAATCACGGTGGAGGAACAGGAGGAAGGCCCTCCCACCGGGGCCCCATCAACATCGAGATTGCCGGGGATCGTTTTGAGGTGTTGAGCCGGCTGGCTGCTGAGATCAGAAAACTGGTGGAACGCGTGCCCCATGTAACGGATGTCAGGGATGACTTTCAGGGTGGGCTGCCATCGGTTCAGGTGCATATCGACCGCCAGAAAACCGCGCTGTTCGGTCTGACCACCTCGGCCTTGGGTAACGCCCTGAAAATCGCCTATAACGGACTGGATGTGTCCACCTATTACGAGGGGGACGAGGAATACGATATCGTGATCAAGCTGGCTAAAGAAGACCGTCAGGGAGCCGATATTCTGCATAAGCTCATGATTCCCGGGCCTTCCGGGGAACTGGTGCCCCTGACCACCCTGGCATCCATTGAGTACAAAGGGGCTATGGGAGACATCGTACGCAAGAATCACCGGCGGGTGGTCACGGTCAAGGCAAGTGTCGATGAAACGAAAACCACGGGGACCGTGGCCCGCATGCAGGTGATGGAACTGCTGGGGCAACTGAAAATACCGGCGGGATACAGCTATGAATTCACGGGAGAAGACCAGGAGCAGCAGGATGCCCAGGCGTTTTTATCCAAAGCCTTTGTGGTGGCCCTGCTGCTGATTTTCCTGATTCTGGTGACCCTGTTCAACTCAGTGATACAGCCAGCGATCATTTGACCTCTGTGCTTCTGTCTTTGGGCGGGGCGTTCTGGGGGCTGGCCGTGATATCCTCCCCGTTCGGAGTGATCATGACCGGGGTGGGCATTATTTCTTTGGCCGGGGTGGTGGTGAACAATGCCATTGTGCTCATCGATTATACCAACCGGCTGAAAGACCGGGGAATGACCCTGACTGAAGCGGTCATCGCCGCCGGTGCCACCCGGCTACGTCCGGTCATGCTCACTGCAGTCACGACTATTTTAGGGCTTTTGCCCATGGTCACGGGCATTTCCTATGATTTTCATGTAATGGCCGTGTCCCTGACCTCGGAATCCAGCCAGTGGTGGCGGTCCATGGCCATTGTGGTGATTTTCGGGCTTTTGGTGGCCACGGTGCTGACCTTGGTGGTGGTGCCGGTGCTCTACGCCCTGATCGATGAGGTCAAGATCGCTTCCGGCAGAAGCTATGCCCGGGCCCGCCTGTTTTTCCTGGGGCCCGGGACATCGGAAGGGACCGATTAGATTTCAGGTATCCCAAACATCACATCATTTCCAGGGCACAGGCCATGGCGACCCCGCCTCCGCCGCACAAGGTGGCCAGGCCCAGGGTATTGCCCCGTTTTTTCATGGCATGGATCAACGTGACCATGATCCTGGCCCCGGTGGCGCCCACCGGATGGCCCAGGCCGATGCCGGAGCCGTTGATGTTGGTGATCTCCCGGTTGAGGTTCAGTTCCTTTTCACACCCCAGGTACTGGGCTGCAAACGCCTCGTTCACTTCGATCAGTTCAAAATCAGACACTGACAGACCGGATCGGTTCATGAGATTTTTTACGGCCGGTACCGGCGACAGCCCCATGACCGTGGGATGGCACGCCCCCATGCCCGTGGCCTTGATTTTGGCCAGCGGGGTGAGTCCCAGCGCTTTGGCTTTGTCTGCGGACATGATGATCATGCCGGCGGCCCCGTCATTAATGCCGGAGGCATTACCGGCAGTGACCGTGCCGGTCTTTGGGATAAATGCCGGGGGCAGGGCTGCCAGTTTTTCCAGGGTCATGCCCGGCCGGAAATGCTCGTCCTTGTCGAACACCAGAGGGTCTTTCTTTCTCCGGGGCACCTGGACCGGCACGATCTCCTCGGCAAAAGACCCGTCTTTAGTGGCCCGTTCCGCATTGTTGTGGCTGCGAAGGGCCACCTCATCCATCTCTTTCCGGGTGAATCCCAGGTGTTGAGCTACAAATTCGGCGGTGTGGCCCATGATATAGGGTTTGCCCATGAAATAGGAGGCCGGTGCCCGGGTCGTGTCCAGGGGCGTGGCGTCGTCAAAGGGCAAAACAAAGGAGCCGCAGTGCAGGGCATGAATTAAGGCGTCCACAAACTGGGTATCCTGGAGCCGGCACCCCCACCGGGCCTTGGGCACGGTGTAAGGGACGCCTGACATATGTTCAACCCCGCCGGCCAGGATCACCTCGGCCATGCCGGCCTGGATCATGGCGGCCCCTGATAGCACCGCCTCCATGCCGGAGATGCACACCCGGTTGACCGTGGCCGCCGGGACGCTGTCCGGGATCCCGGCCATGAGGGCTGCTACCCGGGTGGTGTTCAGGGTGTCATGGTGCTCCACGCAGGTGCCGTACCGGACATCATCGATGAGGTCTGGTTCGATCCCGGCCCGCTTGATGGCTTCTTTCATGGTCACGCTGGCAAGGGCAGCACCATTCATGTCTTTTAATGTGCCGCCGAAGGCCCCGATGGCGGTCCGGCAGCCAGATACGATGACGATTTCTTTCATGGTGTTGTTTCCTGTTACTGGTTGTAGATTTTTAAAGGATCCGCCTCTGCCTGTTTGTCAGCAGAGGCGTTGATTTCTGTGTGTGAGATGACATCAAAACTAGATCCTTAGGAGCCAAAAGCGGCGTCCGCCATATCCAGGGCACTGGTATCTCCGGTCTGGATCACTGCCATTTTGGCCTGGGCCACCGGCAGAACGCTTTGAATGTAAAACCGGGCTCCGGTGACCTGGCCCTGGTAGAATGTGACGTCCTTTTTTTGAGCGTGTCCGCCAGTTTCTTTTTTGCGGTCACGGCCCGCCATAGCAGCATCCACCCCATGAGGGTGTCGCCGAACACATCTAAGAACGGATGGGCATGGGCAAACGCGGTCAGGATATTTTCGTTCCCCAAATCCCCGGCCAGTTTTCCGGCAGTCTCCTTCAGATGAGACAGCGTGGCGTGGACAATGTCGGCCAAAGGGGCCAGTTCCGCGTCTTTCCGGGCATCGGCAACGGTATTCTCCACTTCGGATGTCAGGTTTATGAACGCCCGGCCATGGTCCAGGGACAGTTTTCTGCCCAGAAGGTCCATGGCCTGGATTCCGTTGGTGCCTTCGTAGATCTGGGTGATCCGGCAGTCTCTGAGCAGCTGTTCTTGAGGATATTCCTTGGTGTACCCATATCCCCCGAACACCTGCAGGCCCATGGAGCAGATCTCAAAGGCCCGGTCCGAGACATATCCTTTGGCCACGGGAATCAGCACGTCAATGAGACCCTGGTACCGGGCTTTGTCCGTGTCATCGGTACTGACGGTGATCCGGTCCTCCAGAAATCCTACATAAAACAGCAGGCTGCGCATCCCTTCGGAAGCGGTTTTCATGGTGAGCAGACTGCGCCGGATGTCGGGATGTTGGATGATGGGTACCCCGGAAGATCCCTTGGGCGCGGTCAACGCCGTCCCCTGGATCCGTTCTTTGGCATAGTTCAGGGCATTGAGGTAGGAGGCTCCTGCACAGGCAAACCCCTGCATGCCCACCTGGAGCCGGGCTTCGTTCATCATCACGAACATGGCCCGCATCCCTTTGTTTTCCTCGCCCAGCAAAGTGCCGATGCACCCGCCTCTGCCGCCCAGGGTCATGGAACAGGTGGGGCTGCCGTGGATCCCCATTTTGTGTTCGATGCCGGTACACACGATATCATTGAACGCTCCCATGGTGCCGTCGTCATTGACCCGGTATTTGGGCACCAGAAACAGGGAGATCCCGGCGGTGCCGGCGGGCGCCCCCTCGATTCGGGCCAGTACCGGGTGGATGATGTTTTCCACCAGATCAGTGTCTCCGGACGAGATGAAAATCTTGCTGCCGGAAATCGAGTAGGTGCCGTCGTCGTTTTTCACGGCTTTAGTGGTCAACGCCCCCACATCGGAGCCGGCTTCCGGTTCGGTGAGCAGCATGGAGCCGCCCCATTTCCCGGTGTACATGTTTTTTAGGTACAGTCGTTTCTGCTGGTCCGTGCCGAACCGCTCCACCAGTTTGCCGGCCCCGTGAACCAGGATGTTGTGGAGCATGAAGGGAAAGTTGGCCCCGTTGAAATAGTTATCCGCAGCCATGGATACGGTGCGGGGCATGCCCTGGCCCCCCCAGGCCGGATCATCGCACATGGCGATCCATTCGCCCTGTGCGAAAAGAGCATAAGCCCGGTGAAATGCTTTGGGCACGCTCACCTTGCCATCATTAAAGGTACAACCTTCTTCATCCGCTTCCCGGTGACAGGGGAGCAGCTCCTTGAGGGCCAGGTTCCGGGCCTCGGAGACGATCATATCAATGGTTTTTCCGGTGAATTCCGCAAATTGATCATGCCGGCTCAGCTGTGCCACTTCCAGTTGTTCGTGGAGGACAAAATCCACATCCCGGCGGTCTGCAACCACTTGTGCCATAGGGTCTCCTTATTGTTGATAGGTCAACGTTTTGCTCAAAACAGTATACCGGCCGGAATGCAGCGTTCCGGCCGGCAGCCTGGGTTATCGGGTATAATCATAGAATCCCTTGCCGCTTTTGCGGCCCAGATAACCGGCCCGCACCATTTGCGCAGCAGCGGCGCCGGCCGGTATTTGTCTTCTCCCAGTTCCCGGTGAAATCCTTCCAGCACGAACAAAATGGTGTCCAGGCCCACCATGTCAGCCAACGCCAACGGACCGATCGGGTGGTTGGCCCCAGCATCATAGACTTATCAATATCATCGGCCGAAGCCACGCCTTCCGCCAGAGCAAAGACCGCTTCGTTGATCATGGGTACCAGGATCCGGTTCACGGCAAATCCCGGGGCTTCTTTGACCTCAATGGGGGTTTTATCGATTTTTTCCACAAATTCCCAGGCCATGTTCAAGGTGTCGTCGGAAGTGGTGAATCCCCGGATCAATTCCACCAGTTTCATCACCGGTACCGGATTGAAAAAATGCATGCCGATCACCTTGTCGGTTCGCTGGGTGACGGCTGCCATCTCCGTGATGGACAACCCGGAGGTGTTGGTTGCCAGCAGCGTTTCTTTTTTGCAGATATTGTCCAGATCCTGGAACACCTGCCTCTTGACATCCATCACCTCGATGATGGCTTCAATGACCAGATCCGCCTCACTGGCGGCCTTTGTCAGATCTGTGGTGCCGGAGATCCGGTTCAAAACGGCATCGGCCCCCCCCCGGTCCAGTTTGCCCTTGGATACGGCTCGGTCCAGATTGGATTTGATAGTGGTCAATCCGTTTTCCACAAACCGGTCTTCCATGTCTCGAATGACCACGTCAAATCCGGCCTGGGCACTGACTTGGGCGATACCGGCACCCATGATGCCGGCGCCGAGCACGCAGATTTTTTTTATTTCCATTTGATATCTCCTTGTTGGCTTATGCGGTTATATCGGGCAGTTTTTGTAGATTTAAGATTTTACCAATTAAGTTACAGCACGAACTGTGCCGGAATGGAAAATCAAATGATTATAAAAGGTTAAAATGACAAAAGAATGGAAGCCCCCTTTTTCTGTCTCATGGAAAAGAAAATTCTGTTCTATTTAAAAGTTTTGCAGTAAACTGTCAATTAGAACAGAAGATTTCATAAGGAGTTTTATGCCTTCAGCTGAATCCGATACCAAAGTCCGGCCCCCGGTGGATGAAAAAGATTTTTTCAAGGAAGCCACCCTCCGGATTTGCTCCAGCCTGGATCTGGAACGGGCGCTGCATCAGTGCCTGCTGTATGTGCGGCGATTCATGCCCGCCGGCCAGATGGGGTTTCAGGTGTATCATCCGGATACCGGTGTCGTGGAAATGGTGGCCCATGCCACCCCCCGGTCCGGCCGGGCCGTTTCCATCCGGATTCCCTTGTCCAGACAAGGGAGGCGACAGGTGGAATCCCGCCGCCTGGAAAGGATCCGGGTAATCGAGCGGCTCGGGGATGATCCGGTGACCGGTCCGGCGGCGGACCGGCTTCGGGCCTGGGACCTGTCCGCCGTGGTCATGGACCTGGTGCTGGAAAAACCATGCTGGGGATTTTCAGTGTGTTCAATAACGGTCAACAGAAATTTACCTCCTCCCAGGTTCAGCTGCTCAGTCTTCTGGCCAAACCCTGTGCCATCGCATTGACCAACAGCCTTCGGTTCCGGGAGCTGAAAAATCTCAAGGAGCTGCTGGCGGATGACAACCGGTATTTTCAGGACGAACTGCACCGGATGACCGGGGAAAAAGTGGTGGGGGCCGGCCGGGGCCTAATGCAGGTAATGGATCGGGTCCGGAAAGTGGCTCCTCTGGAAAGCCCTGTACTCCTGCTGGGAGAAACCGGCACCGGCAAGGAAGTGATCGCCAATGCGATCCACAACCTGTCGCTTCGCAAGGACGGCCCGTTCATCCGGGTCAACTGCGGTGCCATTCCCGCCTCGCTTCTGGACAGTGAACTGTTCGGGTATGAAAAAGGGGCGTTTACCGGTGCGGTTTCCCGGAAACGGGGCCGTATCGAGCGGGCCCAGGGCGGGACCCTGTTTCTGGATGAGATCGGAGAGCTGCCGGCCGAGGCCCAGATTCGTCTGCTTCGGGTTCTCCAGGAAAAAGAGATCGACCGGGTGGGGGGCACAGAAACCATTGGGGTGAATATTCGGGTCATTGCCGCCACCCACAGGAATCTGGAGAAAATGATGGAAAGACAGCAGTTTAGGCCGGATCTGTTTTTCCGGCTCCAGGTGTTTCCCATCGAGATCCCGCCGCTTCGGAATCGCAAAGCCGATATCCCGGATCTGGTCCGGTATTTTATTGTTAAGAAATCCCGGGAGATGAAACGCCATCAGTTTCCGGAAGTATCGGATGCAGTTATGGATCGGCTGATGGGATACCATTGGCCGGGCAATATTCGGGAGCTGGAAAATGCGGTGGAAAGGTCCATGATTCTGGATCGTTCCGGGCACCTGGATTTTTCTGAAATCGGCTTGTCGCCACAATCGCCATCCCGTTCCCCGGTATCGGAAGTGAAAAAACCGGTCTTGTTCATCCACACCCTGGATCAAGTGATGGCCGCCCATATTCGGTCGGTGCTCAATCACTGCCAGGGCCGGGTGGAAGGGGAGAAAGGGGCGGCCCGGATTTGGCGGTACATCCTTCCACCCTGCGCAAGCGAATGAAAAAACTCCATATTCCGTTTGGCCGGAAAATCCGGTGAATTCTGTTATCCGGTTTCAGACCGAAGAGGTCCGGTTTTGTTGAAAAAGACATCGGGTGTCTTTTTTATCCTTCCCTGTCATCCAATGACTGTTTGACAAAAGATCCATGCATGGCATCCGTTGTTGCGGGTATTGGTGATCAAGGGTGGATTTCATGATTTGAACAGCGGTCGCCCTGTGGAGAGAGGCCTTTCTGCCGGACTGCCTGAGACCTTCAGGGATCCCGGTCCGGAAGCAAGGGGTTCCTCCACAGAACGGCCTCCTGCCAGACAGCTGGTATGATTTATGCTGTATGCTATTTAAAAAAGTATCCTTGAATATACAAAGGGGTGAAAAATGAACTGGAAATTTTGGAAAAAAACCGGCACGGATTCCCTGCCCAAACCCAAGGAACTGACATCGGATCTGGGAAAATACCTGGTGGTGAACCTGCAGTATGATCCGGACTGGATCTGGCAGCTGAAAATGGTCATCGACTTGCCAAAAAACGGGGTTGCCGATTTTAGGGTATATGACCCTGCCACTGTGGCCATGCAGGGGCAGGTCGTCAAAAATTACACGTCTCTGGACGGGCAGCATGGTCTTATTCTGTTTGACGGCTGGTTTCGCAAACAGACTCGGGAGCTTGAGGTGAACGATTACTACCGGGCCATGAAAAGAGACCAGGCGGTTTGAATCCCCACACATTCGGATGTTCTATCACTGCCCCTCAGACAGGAACCGCTAAAGCCGGGTCCCTGTCTGAAGTGCGGTGCCTGCTGCGCATTTTATTCGGTGGCAATACAGGACGCGGATAACCGCCAGGGCGTGCCCCTGGATCTGATCAGTGGTGACCGAAAATCCGGCTGGTTCATGAAAGGAACCCACGCAATGTCACCCCGGTGCGCAGCCCTGGAAGGGATGGTGGGCACCCGGGTGAAATGCGCCATTTACGTGGCCCGGCCCGGGGTTTGCCGAGATTTTCACCGATCATGGGAAAACGGACGGGAAAATCCCTTATGCGATCGGGCTCGGATGGTTTACGGGCTACAGCCCATTTCTCCATATTGAAAATGAATTTTCTGATTAAATTTAAAATATCCAAATATTATGCGTAAAATTATTTGAAAAATAGGTTTTTATTCTCATTTGCGCCTATTTTAAAAAAATTATTAAAAAAAAATGATTGACACGGTGAGAGAATCTCTTTAGATTAAAATTTTTGGAAATCGATGAATTCCCTTTTTCTCCAGAATTCGCGGTGAAAAAACAGCCTGCTTGAGGGTTGGCTGCTGCCATATTTTAAGATGTAAGGAGATTTTTAACATGTGTCGTTTGTTCGCACTCACCAGCCGGGATCCGGTGTCCCCCATGATGGCCATCAAGGCCCTGGACGTGATGAAAGAAGGCCATGACGGGTCCGGTATGGGGCTTTTGCTCCAGGATCTGGGCGGCCCTTTCGAAGAGATGAAGGACGCTCCGATTCTGTCGGGCATTTTCAGCGAGGAAGGGATCCGGCGCCTGGACCTGTTCATGATGGACCTGGGTTTTCTCACCAAGTACAAAATTTCCTTGAAAGTGCCCAAAAAACCGGTGGAAGGTATCCCAAGAAGAGATTTGTACCTGATCCGGGCCTATGAACTGCCTGAGGACTGGGACAATCTGAGCAAAGACGACATGGCGGTCCGGCTGTCCGACATCCGGCTCAAGATCCGCGAAATGGGGAAGAAAAAACGATATGATGGTTTTCTCCTTTTGGCCGGATACCATCATGATCAAGGAAATCGGGGATCCGCTGTTGCTGGCACAGTATCTCGGGCTGGACCGGAAGGAGCTTAAGGCTCGGATCATCATGGCCCAGGGACGGCAGAACACCAATTACGCCATAGACCTGTATGCGTGCCATCCTTTTTTCATCAAAGGATACAGCACCATGACCAACGGCGAAAACACCGCGTTTATTCCCATCAGGGATTTTCTAACCTCCCGGGGAATTGCCGCCTACACCGGATATCAGTCCGACTCCGAAGTGTTCGCCCATATCCTGCATTATTCCCTGGAGGAGCTGGGACTGGGCATCGACGCGTACAAGCATGTCATCACCCCGCTTCAGAAAAGCGATCTGTCGATTCATCCCAATGCCGAGTTTCTGACTCATCTGAAACGCACCTGCCGGGCTCTGATTATTGACGGGCCCAACTGTGTCATCGGAACACTGCCGGACCATTCCCTGTTCATGGTCCAGGACCGGAAAAAACTGCGGCCGGGGGTGGTGGGAGGCAAACCAGGCCTTTACGGATTTTCTTCAGAGATCTGCGGCCTGGATGCCGTGATCCCGGACCGGGACAAAACCAGAGATATTCAACCCATGCATTTAGATACAGCCATTGTCGGCCCTGATCGTCAGGAGGTAACCTTATGTCGTCAAACCGAAGCCTTGAACCTTCCGCTTTAAGCCTCAGCGACCTGCCCTGGCAGGTGAAATACAGCACTGACCGCTGCACCCTGTGCGGCCAGTGCACGGCCGTGTGTCCGGTCCAGGCCATTGAACTGGCGGTGTTCAGAAAACGGACCCTGAAAATCAGTATCCGTAGACAGGCGGACCAGGTCACGGAGCAAGGCGTGTTTACGGAATCCGGCAGAAAACGGATGTGGCCCATGCCTGCATCGGTTGCGCCATGTGTACCCTGGTATGCCCCAATGATGCCATCCATCCGGAAAAGAACCCCGGGCTGGACCGGATGAAGTTTCACATCAACCAGCAGGGGGTGCCCCGCCGCCGGGGCGGCCGCCGGAATGCGGCCGGCTCCATCCTGGACCGGATCAAATTCACCCGGATCTCCATGCTCACGGACCCGGCCCTGGATGCCGGTCGTCATGAGTTCGAGATGCGGACGTTGCTCGGCCGGGTCCTCTCCCCCAGGGAAAACATGAAGCGACTGCGGGAAAAAGGATGGATTCCGCCGGTTCGCGAAATTTATCCCCTGATTATCGGCGGCATGTCTTTCGGCGCCTTGTCCCCCACCATGTGGGAGGGCCTCCAGATGGGGGTGGCATATCTGAACGAAGAGATGAACATGCCGGTGCGCATGTGTACGGGCGAAGGCGGATGCCCGCCCCGGCTGCTGCGGTCCCGGTTTCTCAAATACGTGATTCTCCAGATCGCCTCCGGCTATTTCGGATGGGATGAGATCATTCATGCCATTCCGCATATGAAGGAAGATCCCTGCGCCATCGAGATCAAGTACGGCCAGGGTGCCAAGCCCGGAGACGGCGGGCTGCTCATGTGGCATAAGGTCAACAAACTGATTGCCGCTATCCGGGGGGTGCCCCAGGGCGTCAGCCTGCCCAGCCCGCCTACTCACCAGACCCAGTATTCCATTGAGGAGTCCGTGGCCAAGATGATTCTGTCCATATCCATGGCCTGGGGATTCCGGGTGCCTGTGTATCCCAAGATTTCAGCGTCTTCCACGTCTCTGGCCGTACTCAACAACCTCACCCGGAACGACTATGCGTCAGGCCTGGCCATTGACGGTGAAGACGGGGGTACCGGGGCTGCCTATACTGTGTCCATGGACCATATGGGACATCCGATTGCCAGCTGTATCCGGGACAATTACCTGAACCTCACAAAAATCGGCAAGCAGAACGAAATTCCGCTGTTTGCTGGCGGGGGGATCGGCAAGAACGGGAATCTGGCCGCCAATGCCGCGGCCTTGATCATGCTGGGGGCTTCCGGGGTTCAGATCGGCAAATATGTGATGCAGGCGGCTGCCGGGTGCGTGGGTACGGAAGAGGACCGGTGTAACGTGTGCAATGTAGGGATCTGCCCCAAAGGGATCACTTCTCAGGATCCCCGTCTCTACCGCCGCCTGGATCCTGAGGATGTGGCCAGGCGGGTGGTGGATCTGTTCGTATCCTTTGACACGGAACTTAAAAAAATCGTGGCGCCGCTGGGCCGGTCCACCTCTCTGCCCATCGGCATGTCCGACGCTCTGGGTATTGACGATGTCGCAGCGGCCCAGCGGCTGAGCATCAAGTATGTAGTGTAAGGAAAAGGGTTATGATACACGACGACTTTATCTATATTCCCGGTAAGAGAGAAGAAAAGCGGATTCCGTCCAGGGTCCTGGAGGAGATCATCCATCAGCAGGTCCGCAGCGGGCACCGGAACCTGGAGATCGAGGCCTTTGGCCAGCACGGCATCGGGGGACGGCTATGGGATGCCGGTGCCGAGGCGGTGAATATCCGGATCATCGGGCATTCAGGCCAGCGGACCGGGTCTTTGGGAACTGCCAATACCCGCATCGAGATTATGGGGCCGGCATCTGATGATCTGGGATGGCTCAATGCCGGAGCCAATATCGTAGTCCACGGCCATGCCTCCAACGGGGTGATGAACGGGGCGGCCCAGGGACGGGTTTTTGTGGGCAGCAGCATCGGAGCCCGGGGCATGACCATGACCAAACACAATCCCCGGTTCGATCCCCCGGAGCTGTGGGTCCTGGGCACGGCAGGGGATTATTTTGGCGAGTTCATGGCCGGCGGTATTGCAGTGGTGTGCGGTCACGGCAGCCACCCCGGAGACCGGGTGCTGGGATACCGGCCACTGGTGGGGATGGTGGGCGGAAAGGTGTTTGCCCGGGGCAGTGCTGAAGGATTCAGTGGGAAAGATGCCAAACAGATTGAACTGACCGATGAAGACTGGCAGTGGCTGAAGACCGGGCTGGAGAATTTCTTGAAAAAGTTAGGTCTGATGGATCTTTTGGCCGCTGTGACAGTACGGTCGGAATGGATTCTGCTGACGGCCAAAACCCCTCATGAAAAAGGGGACAGCCCGAAACGGCCGGATCTGGCGCGTTCAGAAAACAGGCCTGGGACCGGGAACTAGGTCCCGGAGGTCTGATTGGTGATCTTCAGCAGATGGTGCCGGGAACCATTCCAGTGGTCCCCACAGGGGATCTGCGCCGGTATGTGCCCGTGTGGGAACAGGGAAAATACCTCTCTCCGTGCCAGGCGGCCTGCCCCACCGGTATTCCGGTTCAGGACCGGTGGTATATGGTGAGGGCCGATAATGTGGATGAAGCCGTTGCCATGGGCCTGACCCATACCCCGTTTCCGGCCACGGTGTGCGGATATCTTTGTCCCAGCCCCTGTATGGCGGCCTGCACCCGACATGAGGAAAAGATGACACCGGTGAATGTAAGGGACCTGGGCCGGGCCGGAGAACAGGTGCCTCCCCCGGAACCGGATAAAGCCACCGGCAAAAAAATGGCTGTGATCGGTGCCGGCCCCGGGGGATTGTCCGCAGCCTGGCACCTGACGCTCAAAGGCCATGCGGTCACCGTGTTTGATACGGAAGCAGAGATCGGGGGCAAGATCGCTTCGGTGATTCCAGGATCCCGGATTCCGGAACAGACCCTGAAAACTGAACTGGACCGGGTCAAAGCGGTGATTCCGGATATCCGGCTGGAACAGACCATTGATGCCGAAACGTTTATGAAAATCCGGGATGATTATGATTTCACCATTGTGGCGGCTGGAGCGAAAACCCCAAAGTCCCTGCCGGTGCCGGGGATGAAACAGGCGGTTTTTGCCAATGCGTTTCTGTCGGATGCCAAGGCGGGAAAAATCACCCCGGGCAGACAGGTGGTGATCATCGGAGCCGGCAATGTGGGATGTGATGTGGCCACCGAAGCCCATCGCCTGGGTGCCAGAGACATTACCTTGATCGACGTGCAGCAGCCGGCAGCGTTTGGTAAAGAGCGGGAGGATGCGGAAAAATGCGGGGCCAAGTTTCTGTGGCCGGTGTTTGCCAGTGAAATCACGGACCAGGGGGTGATGCTTCAGAACGAAGACCGGTTGCCGGCAGACACGGTGGTGGTGGCCATCGGAGATGTGCCGGACCTGGATTTTATCAAAACCCATCTGGCAGTGGACAATGGATATGTAACCGTGGACCGGTTCAACCGCACGTCGGACCCAAAAGTGTTTGCCATCGGTGATGTGGTTGCCCCGGGTTTGATCACGGAAGCCATCGGAGCGGGAAAACGCATGGCCCGGGTCATTCATCAGATCGCAGCGGGCGAAAGTGTCAAGGAGGCGGAACCGCGCCCGGTGGTGGATAATCCCGGATTCACCTGGCCTATTTCGATCCAAATACCTTTTCAGAAGATCTGGCGGCTTGTGGAGAAACGTGTGCTTCCTGTGGAAAATGCCGGGATTGTGGTATCTGCGTGGCCATCTGTCCGGAAAACGCCATTCATCGGAATGATCTGGGGGACCGGGGGTTTGAATACCAGGTGGATCCGGACCGATGCATCGGGTGCGGATTCTGCAAAGGGGCCTGTCCCTGCGGTATCTGGGATCTGATCCCCAATACGCCGGTGTGACCGGAGGGTTGGAATTTTTCTTGACGTTGCCCCTTTTGCTTCGTATATAGAACAGGCCAAACGAAAAAGGGGAGATGTGTGATGATGCGGGGATGGTTGAATTTTCTGAAATGCCTCGGATTGAGCGGGGTTTTGTGGGGGATATTGATGGCGGGTCCGGTGGATGCAGCCTCTCCATCTGACCGGGTGTTGAAATTCGCGGTTCACACCAGCAGTCTGGGCAGTCTGGACCCTCATCAGCTGAGAGGCTCCCAGGATCACACCTATTCGGACATGGTGTTCAATTCTCTGATTCGTTACATGCCCGGTGATTTGTCCCGTCTGGAACCGGATATCGCTGAATCCATTCCGTCCTTTGTGTTGCGAAACGGCCGTCAGGTATGGACCGTTCGTTTGAAAAAAGGCGTTTTATTTCATCCGGGACCGTTTAATGCCGCCTATGAACTCACGGCAGATGACGTGATTTTTTCTTTGAAAAAGCTGGGAAATTCGGATGTCAGCACCGTTGCGGGTGAATATGTCGATATGTCGTTTGAGAAGATCGATGACCATACGCTGGAGATTATTCTGGAAAAATCGGTGTCCCCGCTGTTTTTTTGCCCAAGATCGCCAACCACCGGGGCGGTCAAATTGTGAGTCAAAAAGCGATTCAGGCCGGGGGATATGAGGGGTTTATCGCTCATCCCGTGGGGACCGGACCGTTCATGTTTCAAGAATATGTGCCAAAGGAAAAATGCGTGTTAACGGCCCATGCCGGGTATTTTCGCGGGACTCCGAAATTGGCGGGTGTGGAAATGTATTTCATTCCAGACAATGATACCAGGGAGGCGGCGTTCAAAACCGGTGAGATGGATCTGATTCTCGGGGTGGGGAAACCGGCTGGATCGACCGTATGGAACAGTTGCCTGAATCAGTGGTCGATGTGTTCGGTCCGGGATTTACCGGCCTGTTTCATTTCAATACCTCTGTCCAGCCCCTGGATGATCTCCGGGTCAGACAGGCTATCGCGCATGCACTGGACCGGAATGATTTTCTGGCGGCATCCAGTCCGAAACTGGTATCTCCGGTGATGGCGCCCATGAGTGCGGAATTTCTGCCCGGAGGCTGACCAATGAAAAAATCATCACTCTGGGACTGAATTTTGAAAAAAATATTGCAAAAGCCAGAAAACTGCTGACAGACGCCGGGTTTGAGCATGGCTTCGACATGACCCTGTTCGGATCTGAAAAACGGTTGTTTAGAACATCCTATGAGATTCTGAAACGGTCCTTGCAGGAGGTGGGCATTTTCGTAAACCTGAAAATCGTAACGCACTCCGAGTATCATCAGATCATCCGGAAAAATTTGAATCCCATCGTTCTGTATTTTACGCTCCGGCCCAATGCGGACACGTATCTGCGGGGGTTTTTTCATTCGGATACCATTGTTCAGAACGGAAAAAGTGCATATACGAATTTTTCCCATTGTATGTCGGTGGACGGTTTGCTGGACGAGGCTTTGGTCGAGATGGACCCAAAAAAACAGGCCCGGCTGTGGGAACAGGCCCAGATAAAGATTCTGGATGGGGTGTGGGTATACCCCCTTCTGGATATCAAATATTGTGTGGCACGGAAATCAGATCTCGATTATGGCCACTATCTCTTCAATACCCTGGCAGGATATCCTCAGTTTAATGAGCGCACTTCGTTTGTCGTGCCTTGACGGATGCCGCTGCCCGGCCTGCTTGTCGGAACGTTGTTCCGATACATGACGCTTTCAAAGGGCAATGAGAGATGAAAGAAACCCGGATCACCGAAAAAATTATCTATGTGGAACCAGACTCCATGGCCCGGTTTTCCTCTTGTGCCGGGCTGATGGTTCATTCAAAGAAAAAACTGTTCATTGACATGAATTTGGGGGAATCTGATACCCGGCTCATGCTCGAACAATTTCCGCCAGATGCTGCAGTGATCACCCATTTCCATTTGGATCACAGCGCCTGGATCAATCAGGCGGAAACCGCGGGGGTAACGGTGTTTGTCCCGGCAGCAGAAGCTTCGTTTCTCAGAAGCCTGGATCATTTGGTCACCCATACGGCCGGACCGCTGGGGTTCGGCGAAGAATGGCGGGTGTTTGTTGAAAACACCCTGGGATTTAAGCCGTTGAATCATTTTTCAGCGTATGACCAGAAGACGGTGTTCACCGAGTTCGCACCGGAAATGGTGGTGATGGAACGCCGGGTCATTCACCGGGCCATACCTCGTTTTATTTTCCGGATGACCGGATCCTTTTTTCAGGCGACCTGGGACTTGACCGGTTCGGGCCGTGGTACGGATGGCAGAATTGCGACATCCGGGATCTGGTCACATCCCTGCTTCGACTGGACGGGATGAAGATCGATTTGATTGTGTCCAGTCATGGGGGAATGATCCAAAAGGGCATATCCGACATCTTTATGGCAAAAATTGTGGAGATTCTCCGGCGGGAGCACCGTATCTACGATCTGCTGTCAAAAGGAGAATCCGAGGCGAAAATTATTGAAAAGGGCGTGTTCTACATGCACAAGGACAAAGTGTCGCCTCCGTTGAAGACATTTTTGGACAGGTGGGATACAGTCATGCTTCAGCATCATGAAAGGGTTTTGGCCAGGGGGCTGGCGGATACTTTCCTGAACTGTCAGAAATCGCTGAGGCTTTTCTTTAGGCAAACTTTCCTTGACCAGGGACCGGCCCGGTATCATGGTCTGGGTCCGTTTGATCCCTTCAATTTTCCGGATCCTCTGATCCAGAAATTCTGCAATGGTTTCCGCATCCGAGGTGAGAAAATCCCGTTGAAGCACCACTTTCACCAGCAGATCGACACTGCCGTGAATCGTATGGACCTCCCGGACTTCATCTAAGGTGAACAATCGATCCGACAAGGTGGTGTCTGCCGTGGCATCGGTGTCAATGAGAATGAACGCGGTGATGGTTCGCTTCATTTCCGGGTACTCCGGGGTCTGCTTTTCCAGCATGGCACTTCTGAAACCGCCCATGGTCTTGGGAATCAGCCGGTCGATTCCGATGCCGTAGCGGCGGTTGGTGTCGGTATCCCAGTGGTGATAGGCAATATAGGTATACAGGTCGGCCAGGGTTCGGCCCGGAAAATACTTGAGCAGCTCACCGTTCCGGATGATCGTGGTCATGGGCAGGTAAATGGTATGGTACCAATCTTTGGCGGCCGTGTGAAATCGCAGTTTTTCCGGACTGGGAGGTCAGGTACTTCTGATGCGTCTGAATCTGCTGCTCCAGGTATTTGTATTTTCCCACCTCGGTGAGATCGATATCCCGGGGCAGGCCGGTTTTTCCAGAAACGTCTTCTTTTCCAGATACAGCAGATTTTCCATGGTGTTTCTGGCGGACAGCAACTCCACCACTTTGGCCTTGATCTCCGTCCACCCCAGTTCCTTGGCTGCCGCCACCCGGTGGTTCCCGTCCAGAACATAATACTGCTCCCGGATCTGGTACAGTCTGACCGGCGGTATGGCCCTGCCCTGTCGCATGGCCTGTTTGATATCGGTAAACCGCTGAGTGGACAGGTGTTTTTTGGGCCGGAACTGTGAATCGAAATCCGCATATTTGCCGACACTGCCGATGATCCGTTCCAGGGAAATGGTCTGAACCCCGTGGTCGATGAACTGCACGTCCTCTTCCTGGGCCTGCTGCTCATGGAACGAGTCCACGTGATTGACATCCTTTTGCCGGTCTGAACCGGAAGAAAACAGGTATTTAAAAAAATGTTTCATGGATCAGGCCTCTATCAGGGTAAATCCACAGGTGTTAATGACCTGTGTGTGATTGACGTATGAGATTCTGTCTGAATGGGTATCAAATTCCCGGTGGATATGTCCATGAATAAAATATGCGGGCCGGTATTTTCTGATCAGGGTGTTGAAGCAGTCGAATCCTCGGTGGCACAGATCCTCTTTGTCATGGATATGACGGGGCGGGGCATGGGTGATGATCATGTGAATCGGTTTTTTTCGCCACAGCGTCAGCCACATGGAAAAAATATGTTTTTTCATCATGGATTCGGTATATTGATTGGCCCCGCCGTTGTACCACATGGAGCCTTCCAGGCCCAGAAAATTGAATCGGTTGACCGTGATGATGCGCCGGTGAATGTTTTCGCATCCCATCGGATTGACCGGGGTGTAGCGAATATCATGGTTGCCTTTGATGTAAAACAAAGGCCGGTCCAGCCGGTCCCGAAGAAAAGACAGATACTCCGGCTCTATATCCCCGCAGGAGAGGATCAGGTCCACCGGCGGCAGGGTCCTGGTTTCGACCATCCGGGTCAAAGACGGGTCGATGAAATCAGATACCGCCAGAATTTTTAGCCCGAAGGGCTGTTGCGGTGAGTGGGAAAGGCCGGGGCGGATCAGCTGATTTTTCATGAAATTATAGTGGGTTCCGTTTACAGGGTGACTCCTCAGGCAAACTTATTTATCATAGGATATATTGTTTCAAAAATCCAGATCAATAAAATATTGCTTGCCATTTAATTCGGTTATGCTAAGTATTAGTCTCGATCATAAAACAGTTTTTACAATCCCTTAACGGGCTTTAACGGATCATCTTCGCTAACGGAGATGAACAGAGCCGAAACCTAATTTTCAGGAGGAAAAAGATGAAAAAATTGTTCGTATCCCTGCTTGCACTGGCATTTGTTCTTGTTTCCGCTCCGGCTTTCAGTGCCGATTTGGAACTGGCCAAAAAATCCACCCTTGAATCCATTGTCAAGGCCGGAGAAATCCGGGTGGGATTTGAATCAGGCTATCTTCCCTTTGAAATGACCAACACCAAAGGAGAGTACATCGGGTTTGATATTGACATGGCCAAACACCTGGCCAAGGCCATGGGAGTCAAGTTCGCCCCGGTGAACACCGCCTGGGATGGCATTATTCCCTCTTTGATCACCAATAAATTTGATATCATTATTTCCGGTATGACCTGTACCCAGGAGAGGAACCTGGCCATCAACTTTACCGATCCCTATATTGTCGTGGGGCAGGCCATTTTGCTGAACAAAAAGCATGAGGGCGTTGTCAAGTCTTATAAAGATCTTAATGACCCCAAATATATCGTCACCTCCAAACTGGGCACCACTGGTGAGCAGGCAGTGAAAAGAATGATCCCTCGGGCCACCTACAAAAGCTTTGAGGTGGAGACCGAAGCGGTCATGGAGGTGATCCAGGGCAATGCCGATGCCACAGTCTATGACCTGCCCCTGATCGAGATCATGCAGGCCCAGCACGGTGAGGGGAAGACCGTTGCCTTGACAGAACCTTTCACGTTTGAACCCCTGGCCATGGCTGTCAGAAAAGGGGATCCTGATTTCCTGAACTTTCTGAACAATTTTATCCGCCAGTACAAAAATGACGGCAGATGGCAGCAGTCCTATGACAAATGGATCAAATCCAATGAATGGCAGAAAGATCTGCAGAATTAAGTTGGTTTGTCACGATTGCATCAGAAATTTTGAATGAATCCGGGCCGCAGAAGATGTCTTCTGCCGGCCTGTTTTGTAAGGTTTGATATATGGAACAAAACATATCCAACATCAAGCGGTTGAGCAATCCTTTAGCCTATATTTTATCTGTGTGTGGATTTTTTGTGCTCCTGTTCATGGTCATTGGTTCGGTGTATTATGCCACGGTGGCCGTGGATTACCAATGGCGCTGGTTCAAGGTGCCAAAATACTTTATGTATCAATCCACCATCACTCTGTATGCGGAAGGGTTTGGTGAAATTGATACCATCGCGGCCAACAAAGAAAAATTTGACATCACCGTGACCACGGATGCCGGTGAGCAGACTTACACCGTGCCCAAGGACTCTTTTGACTGGAATGAAGGAGATATGGTGTCACCGGGGGATATCATTGCCAGTTACGAAGGGGGATGGAAGCCCGGGATCCTGGCAAAGGGGTTGTGGGTGACCTTGAAAATTTCTTTCATATCCACTATTTTCGGCATTCTTCTGGGGATCATCGGCGGAGTGGCCCGGGTGTCGGACACCCCGGTGCTGAAATGGTCGGCCATCACCTACGTGGAAATCATCCGGGGATCTCCGCTACTGGTGCAGATCATGATCTTTTATTTTGTCCTGGGAACTACCATGAATAAAATTTTAATCATGAACGGTATTCCCAAGCTGGATCCTCAATGGTACGGGGTCATGGCCCTGTCCCTTTTCACCGGAGCCTATGTGGTGGAAATTGTCCGGGCTGGTATCGAGGCCATTCATCCCGGCCAGGTGGAGGCCGCAAGATCATCGGGCATGACCTATTTTCAGTGTATGTTTCATATTATCCTGCCCCAGGCGTTGAAACCATTCTGCCGCCTCTGGCCGGCCAGTTCATCAATCTGATCAAGGATTCCTCCCTGCTGGGCATGATATCCATCAGAGAGTTGACCAAAGCCACCCGGGAAGGCATCACCACCAGTCTTCAGACTTTTGAACTGTGGATTCTGTGCGCTATTCTTTATCTGCTCATGACCTTTACGCTTTCCATGTGTGTTCAATATCTGGAAAGGAGGACCGCCACCAAATGATAGACGTCAAGCATATTTACAAGACATTTCATGTGCCTCATGAAGTCAAGGCCCTGGTGGATGTATCCAACACCATTGAAGCCGGTGAAGTGGTGGTGGTCATCGGTCCCTCCGGTTCGGGAAAAAGTACGTTTCTGCGCTGCCTGAACCGGCTGGAAACCGCGGATCACGGTCAGATCCTGGTGGATGGGGTGGATATTTTTGATCCCAAGACCAATATTAATAAAGTGCGGGCGGAAATGGGCATGGTGTTCCAGTCCTTTAACCTGTATCCTCATCTGACGGTACAAGGCAATGTGACCCTGGCCCAGAAACTGGTGAGGAACCGTTCCAAAAAAGAGCGGGATGAAAAAGCAATGATGCTGCTGGAAAAGGTGGGTATCGCCAACAAGGCCAAGGCCTGGCCCGCCAACCTGTCCGGGGGGCAGCAGCAGCGGGTGGCCATTGCCCGGGCGTTGGCCATGGATCCCAAGATTATGTTGTTTGATGAACCGACCTCAGCCCTGGATCCGGAGATGATCGGTGAGGTGCTAGATGTCATGAAAACCCTGGCCAAGGAAGGTATGACCATGGTGTGCGTCACCCATGAAATGGGGTTTGCCAGGGAGGTGGCGGACCGGGTGATTTTTATGGATGAAGGCATGGTTGTGGAGGAGGGTACTCCGGAGAAATTTTACAAAGATCCTTCCCATGACCGCACCAAACTTTTTCTGAAACAGATTCTTTAGCAGGCCTGCCGGAATAACGCCCGGCGCCGACCGGCCGGAAAATGTCCAGTGCCTGGCTTGGAAGCGCGGGATTCTTTTTTAAAGTCTGAAAGCTTCAGCCCACCTGGAAAACCGGTGGGCATGGGTCGGGTCGATGGCCGTAAGATCCGCCAGAATCTGGCTGACGGTCCGGGGTCGGTGACGGGCCGGCCCGGTTTGGAAAAAATTTGTCTGCACAGCAGATGATCTTTTCTTCCAGGGTCTTCGGTACCAGGTGCCGCCGGGGCAGCGGCAGGTGGTGGCGGACGATGGTATCCAGACTGATTCCGGCGCCGGTGTGACGTTCCGCCACCAGCCCGTATGCCGGGTTCAGCCCCTCTTTGTCCAGCAGGTCTCTGCCCAGGACCCCGTGGCAGATATAAGGGGCTTTACCGGTGCAGCCGATACTGCGGGACGCGGTCAAAAAAATACCGATGTCGTGAAGCATGGCCGCCTGTTCGATAAAGCCCAGATCCAGTCCCGGATCCGCCAGATTCCGGGCGATTTCTACGCTTTTTTCAGCCACCTGCCGGCTGTGGTCCACCAGAATGCGGTTCAGTTCGGACCCCGGTGGATAATATTTTTCAATGATGGCCATGGGCTCCATGGTCAGGACATCAAAACCCCTTCAATCAGTTCATCCAGGCCCCCGTCCAGAACCCGGTCCACATCCCCGATTTCATGGTCGGTGCGATGATCCTTGACCATTCGGTAGGGATGCAGCACATAGGAGCGGATCTGGCTGCCCCAGGCGATCTCGTCCTTACCGTCGTGCAATGACTGCATTTTCTGGTCCTGTTTCTGTTTTTCCAGCTGGTAGAGCCGGGATTTGAGTACCTTCATGGCGATCTCCTTGTTCCGGTGCTGGGAGGATTCCTGCTGGCACTGGACCACGGTACCGGTGGGCAGATGGGTGATGCGCACCGCCGAGCTGGTTTTGTTCACATGTTGGCCCCCGGCTCCGGATGCCCGGAACACATCGATACGCAGATCCTTTTCTTCAATATCTATCTGAATGTCATCCTTGATGTCCGGATATACGAATACCGAAGCAAACGAGGTGTGGCGTTTTCCCCCGGCATTGAACGGAGAGATACGCACCAGCCGGTGGACACCGGATTCCACTTTCATGAATCCGAAGCAGTTCTTTCCGGCTACCTTGAAGGTGGCGCCTTTGATGCCGGCCTCATCCCCGGGCTGCAGATCGATCAGGGTCAGTTTGTACCCTTTTTTGTCGATCCACCGGGTGTACATGCGGAACAGCATTTCGGCCCAGTCCTGGGAATCGGTGCCCCCTGCCCCGGCATTGATGGACACCAGCGCATCTCTGGTATCGTCTTCCTGATCCAGGGTGATGTCCAGAGAGAACCGCCGGATTTTTTCTTCTATTTCATCCAGCTGCCGGGCCACCTCTGCTTCCGTTTCCTTGTCCGCTTCCTCATAGGCCATTTCCAGCAGGACCCGTGCGTCTTCAATTTCACTGCACAATGCCTGGCATTGGTCGATCAGGTCGGAGAGCTGGGTCTGTTCCTTGAGCATGGCCGTGGCCTTTTCCGGGTTATCCCAGAAATCGGGACGGGCACTGAAAAACTCGAGTTCTTTTAAGCGTTTTTCTTTGACCGGCAGGTCAAAGATACTCCTTGAGACGGTCGGTTTTGGTGGTCAATGATGACAGGGTCTGTTTTAAGTCGGTGTTCATGGGTCATGCCTCCTTTTGAAATGTTGCCTGATTTTTACCACAAAACCCATGCTCAATGCAATAAGACAGATATAGGTGAACAAATCCCCATACCGGGTGTAGAATGAAATGTGACTGAGAGCCGGCATGGGCCGGACAATCACGGCATCGGTGAACAACGAGGTGATGTCAGATACCCGGCCCGTGGGGTCGATAAATCCGGAGATTCCGGTGTTGGCGGCACGGGCCAGGCTTCTGCGGTTTTCCACAGCCCTGAAAATCGAAATGTCAAAATGCTGGGCCGAAGCAGAGGTGCGCCCGAACCAGGCGTCGTTGGTCACGGTGGTGAGCAGATCGGCCCCGTTGCGGACAAACCGCCGGGAAATATTGGGAAACAGGATTTCGAAACAGATCAATACGCCGGTGTGGTGATCCTTGAACGTCAGGGGAATGAATGCCGGCTTTCCTCTGGAAAAATTACCGGCTTCAGCGGTGAGTTTTTGGATGAAAAACAACAGGTCCTGGAACGGCACGTATTCGCCAAACGGCACCAGATGGGTTTTGTCGTAGTGTCCCTTTGGCAGCGCCAGGGGATCGAGCATCATGACACGGTTGTAATAAAGGGCCGGGTGGTGGGAGGTGTCCACCGCCGGTGTGCCGATCAGAAAATGGGTCCGGGCCGTGCGGATATGCTGGTCCACCTGATTGGAAAGCGCGGTGCTATGACCATAGTAAAACGGCAGTGCGGTTTCCGGCCAGATGATCAGGTCCGGCTGAAACCGTGCCGCATCCAGGGACAGGGTCCCATATTTGGCAATGGTGTTTTGGCGGAACGCCATATCCCATTTCATGTCTTGCGCAATGTTTCCCTGAATAATGGCCAGGCGGGTTTCAGGGGCCTGAGTCATGCGTTTTTCCACTAGTGGGATTCGATACGCCGCATAACCGTATGCAGCGGCTAGAAACATCAGGGTGTATCCCACACTGATGCCCACCGGCGCCACAGGAGAGGGATGACCGGTATGCCGGCGGGCCAAGACAAACTGCCACCCCATGGCTGACAGGGCGCTGCATAAAACCAGGACAAAAGAGACACCGGCCACACCCGTGATATCCGCGATTTGAACCAGCCAGAGGTTGCCGGTCTGGCTGTATCCCAGAAGCCCCCAGGGAAAACCGGTCAAAAGATGGGTCCGCATCCATTCCAGCCCGGTCCAGAGGCAGGCGGCGGTCAGGGGCATCAATACCGGAGGCGGCGCCAGTTTTTAAGGCCAAAAGCAAACAGGGCCGGAAACAAAGACAGGTACAGGCACAGAAGGATCAGTGCGGATACCGCCGAAACAGGGGATAATCCGCCGAAGGTGCACAGCGTTGGAACAATCCAGTAGATCAGGGTCAGGAAATGAATAAAACCGGCGGCAAATCCGGCAGCAAATCCCTGCCGGGACGTCAGGGAATCCAGAGAGATGATAAGAGGTGCCAGGGCCATGAAGCCCAGCCAGGACAGATGGACATCCGGAAAACTCAAGGTGAGCAGCAGCCCGCTCACCATGGCGGGAAAATAACCGTACAGTCTGGACATCGATCTTAAATCAAACCACCGTTGATGCCGATCACCTGGCCGTTGATATAACCGGCTTCCCGGGAACACAGAAAACCGACCAGGTGCGCCACCTCTTCAGGTTGCCCCAGGCGGCCGGCCGGAATCTCTTTTGTGATTTTTCAAGGTCCATGCCCGCCACCATGTCGGTGTCTATGAACCCCGGTGAAACGGCATTGACGGTGATGCCCCGGCTGCCGATTTCCTTTGCCAGAGCCCGGGTCGCCCCGATGATACCGGCTTTGGCCGTGCTGTAGTTGACTTGTCCGGCATTACCTGCCTGTCCGGCGGCTGAGCTGATGTTAATGATCCGGCCGAACCGCTGCTTGATCATTTGACGGACCACCGGCCGGGTCAGGTGATAAAATCCGTTCAGATGCGTATTCAGCACGGTTTCCCAAGCCGGTTTCTTCATCATGGCAAACAACCGGTCCTCCCGGATTCCGGCATTGTTCACCAGAATGTCCAGGCGGCCGCGCTGTCCAATCACTTTGGCAACGGCGTTGTCACACTCCTCCTGACGGGTTACGTCAAACCGGAGCAGTGCGGCCTGACCGTCCTGTTTTTGAATTTCGTCCAGGAGGTGTTGGGCACCGGTTTCGTCGGACCGGAAATTGAGATACACAAAGGTGCCCCGGGATGCCAGATTTTTTGCAATGGCCCGGCCGATGCCCCGGGATGCCCCGCTGATCAAAGCGGTCTGTTGAATCAAGAAATCCATGCCGATTCCATATCACCCATTGATCCGGATTTCAATACCCGGGAACCGGAATAATTTTATTGCGCTTTACAATTCTACGGCCGGATGCTATTTTGAGCTTTGATCATGTTCGTATATGAACACCATCTGCAGGAGTTTTTTATGGAACATATAGAGATTCGTTTCGGCAGCAATTTCGGTACCTACGACACCGAAGAAAAATCCTTTCAAGATTTGTTTCAATCCGTAAATCCCATGTTCTGTTTTTCAAAGCGGATCTGGAAACCCCAGATGGATATTTTTGAGACGCGAAACGAGATCGTTATCCAGGCGGAGATCGCCGGAGTTCAGAAGCAGGACATTGTTATCGAGGTGAGCAGCAAAGCGGTCAAAATATCGGGAAACCGAAAAACGACCCGGCTGGACCCGGCTGCCACCTATCGGCTGGCTGAAATTCAGTTCGGCCAGTTTGAGCGGATACTGTATCTTCCTTGCATGATCGATGTGGAAAAGGTGTCTGCCGTTTTTAACGACGGTTTCTTCAACTGACACTGGGTAAACTTTTTTCGGAAAATTACAAGCCGGCGCATGATCTGTCCATGGATTTCATCTAACTGCCCTGTCCACATACAAAGGGGATCCATGGATGATATCCGACATTCCACCGCTGCCATCTCCACCAATGACATTCCCGGTACGCTCCCAATTCTTCCCATTGTGGACACCAACCTGTTTCCCAAAATGGTGCTGCCCCTGGTATTGATTCAGAAGGAAGCCATCGATCTGATCGATGAGGCCATGGCGGGCTCCCGAATGCTGGGTCTGATTCTTTCCAGAAAACCGGAGCCGGGGTCCAAACACCGGGCCGAAGATTTGTATCGCATCGGTACCGTGGCCATGATTCTGAAAATGTCAAAGATGGAAGATGAGAAAGCCCAGCTGCTGATTCAAGGGATGAATCGATTCAAGACCGTGCAGTTTTTGCAGGGAAAACCCTATCTTCAGGCCAAGATCGAGGTGCTGACCTGCAAAAATACGGACCGGACCGTGGAAAACCGGGCTTTGATGGTCAATATCGCCGAACAGTACGAAAAGATCGTAAACCTGTCTCCCGGCCTTCCCGGCGAGATGGCTCACATGATCAAGTCGCTTCAGGAGCCCAACGTACTGGCGGACATGGTGGCATCCACCATCAACGCACCGGTGAATGAAAAGCAGAAAGTGCTGGAAATGATCAATGTGAACCAGCGCCTGAAAAAAGTCACCCGCCTGGTCAATGATCAGCTGGAAATTTTGGAAATGGGCTCCCGGATCCAGAACCAGGTCAAGGAGGACATGGACAAACAGCAGCGGGAGTACTATCTTCGCCGACAGCTCAAGGCCATTGAGGAGGAACTGGGTGAAAATGATGCCGAAAGTGTGGAAATTCGTGAATTCCGGGCATTGATCCGGAAAAGCCGTCTGCCGGAAGAAGCGGAAAAGGAAGCGGAAAGAGAACTGCAGCGGCTGTCCCGCATGCATGTCTCCTCCTCGGAATATGTCGTGGCCTCCACCTATCTGGACTGGCTCATCAGCCTGCCCTGGCACGAAGCGTCCAAAGACGTGCTGGACATCAAATCCGCCCGGCGCATCCTGAATCAGGACCACTATGGACTGGAAAACCCAAAAAGCGGATTCTGGAATTTCTGGCGGTCCGGAAACTTAAGAAAAACTCCAAAGGCCCGATTCTGTGCTTCACAGGTCCGCCCGGCACCGGCAAAACCTCCCTGGGCCGGTCCATCGCCAAAGCCCTGGGCCGGGAATTCGTCCGGATTTCCTTAGGTGGCGTGCGGGATGAAGCCGAGATCCGGGGCACCGCAGAACCTATGTGGGGCCCTGCCCGGCCGGATCATCCAGAACATTCGGAAGGCCGGAAAAAGAACCCGGTGTTCATGCTGGATGAGATCGATAAGTTGGATTCTTCCTACAAAGGAGATCCTTCCTCCGCCCTGCTGGAGGTATTGGACCCGGAACAGAACAATTCATTTACCGATCACTATCTGGATGTCGCGTTCGATCTCTCCGACGTCATGTTTCTGACCACCGCCAATGTGCTGCATACCATTCCCGCTCCTCTGCGGGATCGAATGGAAGTGCTGGAACTCAATGGGTACACCGAGGATGAAAAACACAAGATCGCCACCCGGTACCTAATTCCCAGACAGCGGGAAGCCCATGGGCTCATGGCCGGACAGATCCGTTTCACCCCCGGTGCGGTCAAGAAAATTATTTCCGGCTATACCCGGGAATCCGGGTTGCGGAACCTGGAACGTCAGATCGGCACCATCTGCCGGGGAGTGGCCACGAAAATCGCTGAATTACAGACCATGAGCCTGGTGATCCGCCAGGATGACCTGCACGAATATCTCGGGCCGGTGCAGCACGTGCCGGATCTGGCCCAGCGCATCCACGCCCCCGGTGTGGTGGTGGGACTGGCCTGGACCCCGGTGGGCGGAGAAATTCTGTTCGTGGAGGCAGTGGCCATGAAAGGGGGCAAGGAACTGACCCTCACCGGTCAGCTGGGAGACGTGATGAAGGAATCCGCTTCCACCGCTTTAAGCTTTATCCGGTCCCATGCGGACAGACTGGGGGTGGATGATTCGTTTTTTGATACCCATGATATCCATGTGCATGTGCCGGCCGGGTCCATTCCCAAAGACGGACCCTCTGCCGGGGTCACCATGCTGGTGGCCCTTGTTTCCCTGATCTCGGGCCGAAGGTTCGGCCCCGCCTGGCCATGACCGGTGAGATTACCCTCAGGGGAGAGATACTGCCTGTGGGCGGGGTTAAGGAAAAATTATTGCGGCCCACCGGGCCGGCGTCAAGTCGGTGATTCTGCCGTTGCGGAATCAGAAGGATATGGAGGATGTGCCCAAGCACATTCAGGATCATATGAGTTTGATTTTTACCGATAACATGGAAGATATTGTTTTACACGCCCTGGACCCATGAAAAAAAAGTATCCCCGCATTCTGTATCCCGGCATCGGGCTGATCGGCCTTTGTCTGTTCTTCGCCCTGTGTGCCGGCTGTGCCAAATCCATTGATTCTCCCCGGCCGGACAGGCGGTCTGCACCGCCCGGGAAGGAAACGGGGAAATCCCCTGCCACCCAGCGGCCATACACGGTCATGGGAAAGCGCTATACCCCCATTGCCAGTGCCCATGGATTTGTCCAGACAGGTATCGCCTCCTGGTATGGAAAAAAATTTCACGGCCGGAAAACCTCCAATGGTGAAATCTATGACATGTATGCCATGACCGCGGCCCACAAGACCCTGCCCATGAATACCTGGGTGGAAGTGCACAATCTGGACACCAATAAAAAAATCAAGGTGCGCATCAATGACCGGGGGCCGTTTGTCACCGGCCGGATCATCGACCTGTCCTATACCGGGGCGCGAAAGGTCGACATGGTGGGGGCAGGCACAGCCCGGGTCCGGATCAGAGCCCTGGGTGCGGCCACGGAATACGATCAGAAAGGGCCGGTGGCGTTCCGGGACCTGGACTACTGGAACGGAAACTTCACGGTTCAGGTGGGCGCATTTCAGGAAAAGGCCAATGCCGACCGGTTCAGGAAAAAATTGTCCAAATCCTATGTCAACGCCCATATCGTGGTGCATGAGGATCACCGGGGCCGGTTCTACCGGGTCCGCATCGGCCGGTTTTCCAACCTCAAGGACGCGGAACGGTTCAGTGGCAATCTTGTGACAGAAGATGGGTTTCACCGGGCCTTTGCCGTGGCGGAATAACGATGATATCAAAGGTAGTGTTTCTGGACCGGGACGGGGTGATCAACCAGGATTCTTCGGAATACATCAAAGATCCTTCCGAATTTCATTTCATTCCGGGCAGCCGCCGGGCCATTGCACGGCTGAACCGATGCGGGTTTGACATCATTGTCATCACCAATCAGTCCATCATCGGCAGGAATATGGTCACGGTGCAGACCCTGGACCGGATTTTTGAAAAAATGCACCAGGGGATCGCTGCGGCCGGAGGCAGGATTTTGGATGTTTTTTTCTGTCCTCATGCCCCGGATCACGGGTGTGACTGCCGCAAACCGCAGCCCGGACTGATTTATCAGGCACAGGCCCGGTATGACATCGATCTGGCCGGATCCTTGTTCGTGGGGGACAGTGTCAAGGATATTCAGGCGGCCCGGAACGCCGGTTGCGGCGGAGCCGTTTTGGTGGCCACGGGAAACGGGAATCAGGCGTTTAAGGAATTGAGGGACCGGGGCACACCACCGGATCATTTTGCTGAAAATCTGATGGCGGCGGCTCACTGGATCACCCATAATTTCCGGCAGCCGGTTCCATGATCACCATCAAAGGGGTTCTGTCCCGCCTCACATACCAAAATCCGGACAACCAGTACACCGTATGCCGCGTCCGGGTGGAAAAAATCAAGGATCCCATCACAGTGGTGGGACATCTTGCCGGGGTGGCGGAAGGGGAAACCCTTACGTTGAGAGGCCAGTGGTCGTCCCATCCGAAATACGGAGACCAGTTCAAGGTGGAATCCTACGAAGTCACCCTGCCGGCCACGATATCCGGGATCCGCAGATATCTGGGGTCCGGTATGATCAAGGGGATCAGCAAATCTCTGGCCGACCGCATCGTGGATCGGTTTCAGGACCAGACCCTGGAGATCATCGAAAATCAGCCGGAAAAGTTGCTGGAGGTCACCGGCATCGGAAAGGCCAAACATCAGATGATCGTTAAGGCCTGGAACACCCATCATGCTGTGCGGCGGGTCATGCAGTTTCTTCAGGAAAACCATGTGAACGTTGCCCATGCTGCCCTGGTCCTTAAAACCTACGGCGCCGGTGCCGTTACCGTCCTGGAAACTGATCCCTTCCGTATTGCCATCGACATTCCGGCCATCGGGTTTGCCGCCGCCGACACCATTGCCCGGGCAAAAGGGGTGGAAAAACCGATCCCGCACGCCTGGCCGCCTGCCTGCTTTGCCAGTTGCTGGCCTTTGAGTCGGATGGCCATGTCTATGCCCTGAAAGATGAACTTTTTTCTGCGTGTGCCCGCCTGGCCGGGGTGGAATCGGATCTGTTTTTCCCGGCCCTGGAAACTCTGGCGCAGAAAAACGAGATCCGGATCTGGGAGGACCGTCTCTATCTGACCCGGCTGTATGAGGCGGAAAAGGGTATTTCCGACCGGATCAATGCCCTTTTATCTTTTCCGGAATCCGAACCGGATATGGATCGGGAAGAGATCCTGGAGCAGGTGCTGTCCGGCCTGGCCGTGGAATTATCGGACGAGCAACTGGATGTGGTGTGCCAGGTGATGAGCAAAAAATATCCGTGATCACCGGGGGGCCGGGCACCGGTAAACCACCCTAGTCCGGGCCCTGTGCCAGGTGTTCAGGCGAAAACGCCTCACCGTGCTCCTGGCGGCCCCACGGGCCGGGCAGCCCGGCGACTCGCCGAAACCACGGGAAAAAAGCGTTTACCCTGCACAAGCTGCTGGGGTTTGATACCGAACTGGGCACGGTGGAGCATAATTACACCAACCCGTTGAATCTGGATGTGATGGTGGTGGATGAGGCCAGCATGGTGGACACGCTCTTGATGTATCACCTGATCCAGGCCCTGCCAGCAGCGGCCAGCCTTATTCTGGTGGGAGATACGTTTCAGCTGCCGTCAGTGGGGCCGGGCAATGTGTTGTCTGATATCATGGATTCCGGCCGGATCCAGGTGTTTGCATTGACCAAAATTTTCCGGCAGGCAAAAAAAGCCCAATTGTCCGGCATGCCCACGCAATCCGCAACGGCGACCTGCCGGATTTCAAGGCCAGGGAAGAGCAGGGGCTGTCTGAGTTTTATTTCATTGAAACCAGCACAGCGATAAAGTGACGGCTACCATCCTGGAACTTTGCGCCAACCGGATTCCCGGGGCATTTCCCCATATCACGGATTTTCAGGTCTTAACCCCCATGCACCGGGGCGAGGCCGGAACCATCAACCTCAACCAGCAGCTCCAGGCGGTGTTGAATCCGGGCAAAACCGGCATCGACAGCCATGGCATCACGTTCAGAACCGGCGACAAGGTGATGCATTTGAAAAACAATTACGAAAAGGAGGTGTTCAACGGAGACATCGGCCAGATCATCAAGGTGTCTAAAGAAGACGGGACCCTGGTGGTGGACTACGACGGCCGTAGCGTGAGCTATGACCTGCTGGACCTGGACGAACTCACCCTGGCATATGCCATCTCCGTGCACAAATCCCAGGGCTCTGAGTACGGGGCCGTGATCATCGCCCTGACCATGGCCCATTATCCCCTGCTCCAGCGTAACCTGCTGTACACGGCCCTGACCCGGGGGAAACACCTGGTGATCATCGTGGGATCTTCCAGGGCCATGCATACTGCCTTTGAAAACAACCGCACCCGCCTGCGCCGGTCCGGGCTCAAGGACCGTCTGATGTCTCCATTTGCGGCTTTTGAAAAAAGAAGCTGAAACGGTGACAGTTCACAGCTCAGTTCCCGGTCGCCCGCAGCCATGGCAGCAAATGAGAACAGCGTACCGGCCATCCATAAACCGGCTTTCACAGCCGGATGAAAGGAAACTTTTGAACTCACGAAAATAGCAGCCTTTATGGGACATTTTCAGTCAGTTAGGCTCCCATTTGGTCTACTGTCGATGGTAATCAGCCGTTTTGACCGGTTTCCCACCAGGCAGGTCAGCTCACATCTGTGGCAGTATTTGATGTTTTTCCCAGGGCTGTCAACCCCGCCGACCGGTTGTTCTTTTGCCTTTTCCATGTGCACATTCAGGTCGGCATCAGTGGCTGCCTCTTCCAGGAAGAATATCCAGGCTATAGTCTTCGAATGTGTGCTGCCTTGTAGCAAACGCTTTCTGGAGACAAGCCTTTCGGCAGAATTCCGTGCAGCCTATACAGGGATTAAATTGCCGAAGGCCGTGGCAAATAGGTCTGTATCCACGCTCAGTGCCCCTCAGCCGTCTCCGGGGGACTTCGCCCATGGCAAGTCCTTGGTCTCCATCATGATGGGAAGGAAGATAGAGAACGACGTTCCCATGCCGGGCTCAGTGTATGCTTTTATGTCTCCTCCGTATTTGGAAATCAGGGCATGGGTTTCGGCTAGTCCCATTCCGGACCCTTCTCCCACGGGTTTGGTGGAAAAATAGGGGTCGAAAATACGCTCCAAAACATCATTTTCAATGCCAGGCCCATTGTCGCTGATGGTGAGCTTTGCATATTTGCCGGGCTTGATTTTTCTGGATGTATTCATGTCGAACTCGGTGATGTCCTGCTCCACCAGGGTCAGTTCCAGAATACCTCCAGATTCTCTCATGGCATAGGCCGCATTGGAGCAAATGTTCATGATGACTCTCTGCAGTTCCACAGGATCGGCGGAAACCAACCCGCCTTTGCCGCTCAAATCGTTTCTGATATCAATGGTTGACGGCAAGGAAGCCTGATCAGGACAAGGAAATCCTCCACCACGTCTTTCAGAACAATGAGATTGGCATCTTCCTTTCCGTGGTCGCTGAAGGAAGAATTTGGCGGACCAGATTCTTAGCCTTGTCAACAGCCTGTAACACTTGAGTCAGATTTTGATACGCCTGGCTATCCTTGGTCAAATCCATCATTGCCAACTCGGTATTTCCCATGATGGGAAAAAGCACGTTGTTGAAATTATGGGCGATCCCTCCAGCCAGCGTGCCAAGGGCTTCCATCCTGCGGGCTCGCTGTAATTTGGCTTGCAGGCGATTTTTTTCCTCTTCAGCCTTTTTCCTCTGGGTTATGTCCCGGAACACACAATGCAGCGATACCAGTTTACCGTCTTCCATCACGGGCCTGGCCGTGGACTCCACGGGAAGGTATCCCGGATTTGACCTCATCATGAATTCGAAGGAACGGCTGTCTCCCACCTTGGCGATTCCTCCACCATGTCTATGAGCTTCAGCCTGTCGTCGTTTTCCGGTATGAATTGAAAACTGTGTTTCCCGAAAATATCTTCCGGATCGTGGCCGCTGAATTCCACGATAGCAGGACTGCAGTATTGGATAAAACCATCCGGGGTGATGGCGGCAACCACATCTTTCAGGTTTTCCGCAAGCAGCCTGTTATTTTTCAAATTTTCCTTTAGTTCTTCAGCGATCCTCTTTCGAATGCCCAGTTCCCTTTCCAGTTCCCGGGATTGAGCGGCCACAGTTTCCAGCAGGCGGTCGAACTCCTGCTCCAGAATTCCGATTTCGTCTTTTCTGCCGCCGTAACATTTGCCAACGAAATTGCCAGTTTCTCTGGTAACGAGCACATGCCCCGTCAGGCGGGTTATTGGTTTTACAATAGTGGCGGCCATCAGCCACAGCAATAAACCCAGCAACATGAGACCGGTCAGGATAATGGCATTCCTGGCCATGGCCATTGCCGCGTAGCCTTGGGCAAGAATATTCCTTGGAAGTCTGGTCTCCAGCAGAAAGCCTGACTTTCCCGTAATGTCCGGGACTAACATTCCGGCCACAAGAGTGGACTTGCCCATTTCAGTAATGGAAATTTTTGTATCACTTTCAGGATCTGTCAGTTTAAAAGTGTTTTCAATAAGTTTGATATCAAAGGGGACCTGCGTTTGTTCACGCAGCCTCCGTTTCATGTCCGGGGTAATTATCCTCCCCATGATCATGGTGCCCAGGGCTGGGCCTTTGTTTTCCGTGGTCAAAATGGGCAGAACTGCCACCATCATGGGGCCGAATTCCGTGTTAAGCAGGCCTGTTTTGGAGATGTCTCCGCTTGTGGGAAAGTAGTGCCTATGTCTATATATAAAGGGTTTCCTTTTGCAAGTTTTTTTGTTTCCAAAGGCTGAATGCTGAGGGGCTGATTCTTTTTCAGTTCAATGCACTTTCCCCAAAAAATATTTCCCTGGGCATCAAAAAAGTAAATGGCGTTTAGTTCCGCATCTACAAAGGTTTCCAAGGCAAGGTTGGAGTCTATGTAGCTCAGCGGTTTCTGCTGAATAAACTCGTAGGTGTCGTCCCAGGATGACCAGTCATGGGTCAGAGCGTGCAGATGCCCGAGTTCCGTCCTCAGGGCACGCTCACAACGCAGGAGGTCTTTTGTCGCCTCCTGTTGCTCCAGAGCTATGAATCGGGGATAAATAGTGAAATGTTGAAACAGAGCAAGGGTTCCCCCAGTGATGATTATACCCGTGAGAAGTATGATCAACAACTTGAAACGCAACATCATAACTATTTCCTTGGGTCGCTACGCTACCGGGGCCAGGCCCAGAGTTTAGTGTACGTCAAAGGGTTTGGGGTGATTAATCTCCCGGCCAGTCGACAGTTTATCACCCTATAAAAAGTCCCACAATCAGGCGATCTTCAAAAAAGTTTTCAGGTATAAAGGGAAAAACCAAAATGAGGATATGAACTTGCTTTTTGCAAAAATAAAGTATCGAAAATCCCCAAAGTTAAAAATATTAATCATCCCCTGATACAAGCCCCAATAGGTTGTGTTTGTATCAGGGGAGGGGAGTTTAAGTCAAGGCAAAAATCAAGACATATTTTCCGCATCCCAGTCTCATGAAATATAAGTAATTTCCTTTTTCAAGATGTCACCGCTGAACGTATCTTTGGACACTGTCATAACTGCCCTCATAACCTTGATCCTTTGAAAATTCGTGCAGCCGCATCGCTGGTAACTCTTTTTTTGGCCTTTGCCAGTCATGCTCCAACTGTTCATCTAAATACTCAAGATAAGGGCCCGGTTTTGGAAGTGGCTGACTTCTTCTTGAATACTCATGTTCGGTGTTTCCATCACAATTTTTGGATAAAAGTACAATAAATACAGCAGGTTCGAATGCGTTAGCATATTTTAAGCATAAAGGGCCTGTCTGACGTATCAAACGTCATGGCTTCCATTGGAACAGCGAACAGCTTATCTCCCGGACCCAAGAATCTGCCAAAGGACAAGAAAGCATAGGTCACACGACCGGTGTCCAAGTCAATCATGAGGTCTTTTATGTTTTCAGCTCCTTTCCCTGGGGATTCTTGATTGTCGTCACCGGTAATGCTGCCGGCCGATAAAGCCTGCGGTTTTAAAATGTCCGTGTATTTCCCCTTTTTACTTAAATTGAAAGCGATGTCCCCTTTAAGTGTTGAGAATCAATTTAAGGCAGGTGGTTAAAGGCGTTTCCCATTCAGGAGTTCAATGTTTATCAAGTCATATTTTAAGCCTTACTATAGCGATTTTGTCTTTGTCGGGCATTCGATTTCAACAATTAAAGGGAACATAGCCAAGCCTAATGGATAGAATTTATATTATTTGAGAATAATAACGCCGGGCCAAACAGTGATATGTCCCAGCTTCATTCCAGGGTCTATTCGTATTTTTAAAAAAAGGGCTTGCTTCATTTTCAGCATGTTTTTTTCCATAGCCGTAGTGTTCCTGGAGCTTTCCGGCCATTTTATCAAAATTTCCCTTAATCTGATCCAGCCCGTCATCCGTCAGCTTTTCCATTGGATTTTAGCTTCGGCTTTGATTTGCTTCCATTTGCCTTTGAGTTGATCTCTCTTCAAGCTCCAATCTCCTGTTTTATTTTTTTATTACATCTCCCCCTGGGTTATAGGGGGAGAATGTATGTGAAATTTGTTTGAGAAAACCCAAACGGTTTACAAGGTTTCGAATAATTGAGATTAAACGCGCGCCCCCCAATGATCCGGGGGCTTTAATCTGCGCCTCCCCCCCCAAGCTTAGACCACGGAGCGTGCTTTCTTAGGTGGAAACTGAGCCTCCTTGTTTCGTGGTCTTAGATGGGGGTAGGCGTAATACCTTGAACAGGTCTGTGATGTGACAAACACTCAGATTCCGGAATTGGAGAATTGGTATTGATATTTTTGAATTGGGTGGAGGAATTACGGTTGGCTACACTCAAAATCATCTTTTTTCCCGGCATTTTCCAAGATTTGATCAGGAATCTCAAACTATTCTCGTTCCAGTTTTTCAGGCCTTGCTTTTTCCTTGACTTAAGTTTGTCCCCCCTGATACAAGCACGACATGTTGTGTTTGTATCAGGAGGGAATGAATATTACTTAAAATGTGCAAGCTCATTCGAACCTGCTGTATTTGGTGTGCTTTTGTCTAAAAGCTGGTGAGTTTGCATGCTTGTAACCGACTGAATTTAAATAGATTCCAAAATTGACCTGCAATTTTCAGGTATTATTAACTTTAGGGATTTTCGATACTTTCTTTAGCAAAAAGTAAGTTTCTATCCCCTAAACGGATAGAAATCGGGACCGATGATGGCGAGAAAAAAAACAACCAAGCGTAAATATTTCAAACTAATGGGATGGCTGGCCTTTTTTATTCTGCTGTCGGCTGCCGTCGGGGCAGCCTTTGGGGATTTTACCTGGCCAGGCAAGTGGAAACCCGCTTTGAGGGCCGCCGCTGGAGTATGCCGGCAAGAGTCTATTCGGACAGCACCCTGCTCTTTCCCGGGCAAAAGATAAACCCGTCCGCTTTCGAACAAAAGCTGCGCCGTCTGGGATATAGAGAGGTCGACAACAACCCCACACACCCCGGTGAGATGAGAATTGGTGACAGATCTTTTGACATCTATCTGGAAGATGTTGCCACGCCGTTTCTAACCCGTAACAGCCATCCGGTTCGGATAGAATACCGGAAATCGAAAATCCGACACATCACTCATTTAGAAACCCAGGCTCAGATGCCTTTACTGGAGCTGGAGCCGGAAGAGTTGACCCGTTTATTCGGGCAAGAACGTGAACGGCGTTCACTGGTCTCCTTTGAAGAACTCCCCCAAAACTTGATCAATGCCGTGTTGGCCATTGAGGATCATCAGTTTTATCAGCATCATGGGATAAGCCTTCGCGGTATTTTACGGGCGTTGGTCATCAATATTCATAAGGGCGGCATTCACCAGGGTGGATCCACGATAACGCAACAGTTGGCAAAAAACTACTTTTTGACACCGGAGCGAACTTACCGACGTAAATTGACCGAGCTTTTTATCGCCCTGATCATTGAGTTCCGTTACAAAAAAGACGAAATCCTGGAAATCTATTTAAACGAAATCTACTGGGGACAGAACGGTGCCGAAGCGATCAACGGCGCGGGTGAGGCGGCCCGGTTCTATTTCGGCAAAAAGATTTCCGCTCTCACTCTTTCCGAAGCGGCGGTTTTAGCCGGACTGATCAAGGCACCTAACGTTTACTCGCCCTATCTTCACCCGGAACGCTGTCAACAGCGCCGCAACACGGTACTAAGAGCCATGGTGCAGATGGGGATGATCGACAAGGCTGATTTAATCCGTGAGTCACCGCTGTCGGTAAAAACCATAGGCAAACACCCTGCGGGCCGTAAGGCACCCTACTTTCTGGATACGGTGAATCGTCAGCTGAGTGAATTGTACACGCCTTCGACGCTCACCCAGTTAGGCCTCTCCATCTATACGACACTGGATACCGAAGTTCAGGCGGCTGCGGAAAAGGCGTTGTCCGACGGGCTGCAGCAACTTGAAAAGGCGAATCCTCCACTCGTTCGCGAAAACCCGTTGCAACGACTTCAGGGCGCTGTTGTGGTAATACAGCCCAAAACCGGATCGATTCTGGCCTTAGTGGGAGGCCGTGATTATGGAAGCAGTCAATTTGACCGCGTTACCCAAGCGAAACGACAGGCGGGCAGTACCATCAAACCGTTTTTATACCTAACTGCCCTGGATCGCTTTTCACTCATCACCCTATTGGACAACCGCCCCCGAGACTTTATCGTTAACGGTCGTGTATGGCACCCCAAAAATTACGACCCAGCGGCCAAACCGGTCTATACCTTGCGCAGTGCTTTGGCCACTTCCCAAAACATTGCCACGGTCAATCTTGCCCTGGAGGTGGGATTGGATCGTCTGTCGAAGACGGTTCAACGATTTCACTTGGCATCATCCGTGGAGCCGGTCCCCGCCGTAGCGTTGGGAGCCATCGATGTCACTCCTCTTGATCTGGCCGTCGCATACTGTGCTTTTGCAGCCGACGGCGTCAGGCCTTTTCCTTTAACGATCAAAGATGTCACCAATGAAACAGGTGAGGTGATCGAACGGCATCATGCCAATATCGAAAAGATGACCACACCTGAAAAAGCCTTTTTAATCAACAGCGTATTAAGAAGTGCCGTCACCGGTGGGACCGCTCGTTCACTGCCCAATCGGGGCGTCACCTGGCCGGTGGCCGGGAAAACAGGAACGACCAATAACACTCGCGATGCCTGGTTTGTCGGCTATACGCCCGATATATTGGCCCTCATTTGGGTGGGTTTTGATGACGGCACACCGATCCACGCTTCAGGCTCCAGAGCAGCCTTACCGATTTGGGCAGATTTGATGAAACAGATTCCACAATATATATCTGGGAACTGGTTTCGGGTTCCGCCCAAAATCAAACGACTAACAGTATGTGGGGAAAGCGGTCAAATCGCACAGAAAGATTACTGTCCTTCACAAATCGAAGAATTTTTTATTGACGAGCATATGCCTAACGAAGAATGCTCATTGCATCAACCGCGGCAAGGAGTGGGTCAAATTTTAGAAAGGATTCGCAAACGTGTCTTCAATTTTTAAGAATATTTTGATTAGTCTGGTCTCTTTAACCCTGTTGGGCGGCTGTGCCACAGTTAAACCGTACCCTCCCAGCCCATCGACCGGATCGGGTCAACAGGCCACAAAACCGGCCCGGCCGGTCATCATTAAAAAATACCGGAAACGCCGGCCCCCAGAGCAGGTGATTCCCAAAGAACCGTGGCTCTTTTATCGCTTGTAGACCAAGGCCGTGCCTATCTCAAGCAAAATCGACCCGATGCAGCCATTCGGGTGCTGGAGCGGGCCGTTAATCTCAATCCCCAGCGGGAGAAAGTTATTACTACCTGGCCCAGGCATGGCTGATGAAGAAAAATTCAGTCCAGGCCTTGGAATATAACCGCTTGGCCGAGAGCTATTTGGGAGATGATCCCCAATGGGCCGGGCGGGTGAAGACGCAACGTCAAAAGATAGCGCGCTGACAATTCAAGGGTGCCAAATATTCGCCGTTCGATGGAGATATTGTCCGGCCCTGAAAAGGCCCGATTTTAGCTACTGATCGGCTTTATCATAAAATCTCAGAAACACAGGGAACCCCCATCCATTCCCTGCCCCCGAATAGAATGTGTCTCACTTCCTTCTAATCAAGGCAGCCATTCAAGCTGTTATGCCGAACGAAATGTCTTTCAAGGAAACCCGGCAGAGCTGGGTACGCCAATTCAGAAAATTTATGAAGTTGATTCGTTTTTGTGTCCAAAATGCCAGAGTTCTATGAAACTTCTTACTTTATCGAAGAATTTGACATCAATGGAAAAATATTATGTCATCTTGATCTCTGGGATATCCGGAACTGAGATCCGCCGCAAAAGATTTCTGATTATATTCTTGAACCGGTCTGTGTCGAGCCAGACTCCCAGGTTCTGGAATCGGAGAGTGTCATTGATATTTTCAAAATTGGATGGAGGGGTTACAATAGGTCACGCCAAAATTATCCTTTTTCCGGTATTTTTCGAAATTTGGTCAGGATCTCAAGCTATTTTTTCTCCAATTTTTCAGGCCTTGCTTTTTGTCTTGACTTAAGTTTATCACCCTGATACAAGCATCTCATGTCGTGCTTGCGTCAGGGAGAAACGGATATTTTAAACTTTGGGAATTCTCGATACTTTCTTTAGCAAAAAGCGAGTTTCTATCCCTATCCCTCTGTGTTGTGGGCGGGTTTTTCCATGTGAAAGAATGCATATGTTTTTTGATTTTTTTCCGCCCCTATATGCAGGTGTCTAGTCTGAAATGTTAAAATTGGCTCGATCGGATGCCAAAAATTGAAAAAAGGAGAAAGAATGATGAAAAAGAAATTTACAGCAGTCATCTTAACCGGCTCACTATTTTTTTATTTGTCATAGGCAGTGTCGGGGCTGCGGATAAACCCATCCTGAAGATAGGGTACAGTGACTGGCCCGGTTGGGTTGCATGGGAAATAGGTATTCAGAAAGGCTGGTTCAAGGAAGCCGGAGTGGATGCCCGGTTTTTGGTACGATTATGTCACCTCCATGAATGATTTTGCCGGCAAAAAACTGGACGCGGTCTGCATGACCAACATCGATGCACTTGTCACAGGGGCCTCGGGTAGGCATGGCAAGGCTGTCGTGATCAATGATTACAGCAATGGTTCAGATATGGTCGTAGCCCGGGCGGGAATTGAAAATGTCAAAGCTCTAAAAGGCAAGACCATCGCGTTGGAGGTCGGATTGCTCGAACAACTGCTGCTTCGCAAGGCTCTGGAGAAAATGGAATGACAGAGGCCGACGTCACCGTCCTTAATCTGCCGACGGACAAACTTCCCCTGGCGCTGAAGGCGAAAAGGCGGATGCCATCGTTGCCTGGCAGCCCAGTTCTGGAAATGCACTCAACAGTTCCCCGGATCAAAGGCTGTTTTACCAGTGCCGATGTCCCTGGCCTTATATATGATGTTCTTTTTGTTTCCGATGAAAGTTTGGAAGCCCATGCCGGTGAGTGGGAAAAATTGTCCGGGTGTGGTTCCGCATTGCAGATTTCATTAAAGATTCCGAAAACAGAGGGGAAGTCCTTAAAATCATGAGCGAACGTGTGGGTGTTTCTCCGGCAGAGTATGAGCCCATGCTCGAGGGGGCGTTCCTGTTGGGTTCGGAAGGAAATAAAAAAGCCTTCAAAGTCGGAGAAGGACTTGATTCCATATATGGTTCAACAAAAATCGCCGATCAGTTTAACGTTGATATAAAAAATTATACATCCCCGCAGGATGTTAACACGTACATATACCCGGATTTCACAATGTAGCTGGAATTGATGCTCCGGGCTGGGAGCAAATTAGACCCGCTTGTGTTGTAAGCCGTGCATTTGACCTATTCCGGAAAGCTTAGGACTCTGGTAAGCCGCCTCGTATTTACACAGGAGAAAATAATGAAATTCAAAAGCATTCAAATGAAGATAGCTGTGTGGTCGGGATTGTGCCTGCTGGTCACAGCGACTGCCATCATTGCATTTTCGGCATGGAATATGAAAAACACTGCAAACACCCAGCGCCTGGAGGCAATACAGGCAGCCAAACAGCTTGCGGCTGCCAGTGCGGGTCAAAAGGCCATCCAAGCCCAGACACAGCTTGATAGCGCTATGAATGTGGCACGTACGTTGGCTGAAACCTTTTCAGGGATAAAAGATGATCGTGCTAAATTGAAACTCGATCGTGATGCACTCAATAATACTCTGAAAATCATCCTCCAAAAAAATTCCAATTTTGTCGGGACTTACACAGCCTGGGAGCCTGACGAGCTTGACGGACTGGATGATTTGTATAAGGGAACGGAAGGCCATGATGAAACAGGCCGTTTTATTCCCTACTGGAACCGAGATGAGGATGGCAAAATCGTCATGAAACCGCTGGTGGATTATGAAAAAGAGGGGGCTGGCGACTATTATTTTCTGCCTAAAAAGACAAAAACGGAATGCATCGTCGATCCCTATATATATCCGGTACAAGGCAAACCCACCCTGATTACCTCTCTTGTTGTTCCGATTATAGTTGGCGAGACATTTTACGGCATTGTCGGCATTGATCTACGGCTGGATTTTTTGCAGGAGATCGCAAACAATGTGAAAGACCTCTATGACGGTGCGGCCAGGATTATGATTATCAGCCATAACGGCACCCTTGCTGCAGTCACCAACAAGCCGGATCTTCAGGGCATGCATATGAAAGAGGTCAATAAAAATTTTTCCAAAGAACTGTCCGAAGTGCAGTCCGGCAAATCCAAGATTCAGACCAACGAAAAAGGAGAACTTGAGGTTTCATCCCATTGGGTGCTGGCAGGAGCAAAACACCTTGGAGCGTGAAAATCAGCATCCCCGAACAAAAGGTAACTTTTACTGCGGACATGCAGATGCACACCGGTGTCCAAAATATGTGGAAAATGATGGCCATCAGCACTGTGTGTGTTCTGGCAGCATTGATTCTCATGTGGTTCGTGGCGCGAAACATTGCACGGCCCATCAATCGGGTGATTGAAGACCTTAACGATGGTGCGGGTCAGGTGAGTTCCGCTTCGGGGCAGATATCTTCGTCGAGCCAGCAGTTGGCCGAAGGGGCCTCTGAACAGGCAGCATCCATCGAAGAAACCTCTTCATCGCTGGAAGAGATGTCTTCCATGACGAAACAGAATGCGGACAACGCCCGACAGGCGGATACTCTCATGAAGAATGCCAACAAGGTTGTCATTCAAGCCAACGACACCATGAAAGAGTTAACAGGATCAATGAATGAGATAGCCAAGGCCAGTGAGGAGACTCAAAAGATTGTCAAAACCATTGATGAAATTGCTTTTCAGACCAATCTTTTGGCACTCAACGCCGCTGTTGAGGCCGCGAGAGCGGGCGAGGCAGGTGCCGGATTCGCCGTTGTTGCCGATGAGGTAAGAAGCCTGGCCCTGAGGGCTGCGGACGCGGCCAAAAATACGGCGCAGCTCATTGACGGAACGGTCAAAACCGTTCAAGGCGGGACAAAACTGGTCACAAAAACCAATGAAGCTTTCACTGAAGTGGCCGGAGGGACGATAAAGGTCGGTGAACTGGTTTCTGAAATTGCTGCGGCATCCAATGAACAAGCCCAGGGGATAGAGCAGGTCAATAAAGCCGTGGTTGAGATGGACAAGGTCGTCCAGCAGAATGCGGCCAACGCCGAGGAGTCAGCTTCGGCTTCCGAGGTGATGAACGCTCAGGCAATGAAGATGAAGTCATCGGTCTTGCGGCTTGTTTCCCTTATTCGAGGCACCGTTGAAGAAAAAGATGCAGGGAGATCGTTTCTTTATCAAACAGATGAAACCGCTGGCCATCAGGGCCGTCATGCTCTCCCGGCCCCGATAAAGGAAAAAAAGGAACTCAATTATGAAGAGGTGATTCCCATGGAGGATGAATTCAAACATTTATGACGATGTTACTTTCATCCCGGATTGGTGGGGGGCAGGGATTTAAGTGGTTCGGTGCCAAAATTTCTGCTCATCCATTTCAGCCCGACTTCCTTTGTTCCCGTCAACTGATCGGAATTGTGCGGTTTTTTAATCGGATTCCTTTCCCAGACCTATCCTGATGAGGGCTATATCCATTTCATCGGCGTACATCCTGATTACAGAAAGACGAATGGGATTTTCAATCGAACCGGGCCCGGTCAAATCGGACGGCCGGCCGATCACGGCAGGCTATCTGAGCGACAACGATTGCAAGGTGCTGTTTAAAAAAGTATTGACGCCGGGACACCCGGCGAATGAAAGGAGCTGAGTATGGAATTGTCCACCTGGTTATTGTTTTCCGGCATGGCACTCGTTGCGGTCATCAGCCCGGGACCGGCCGTTCTGCTCTCTGTGACCAACAGTCTGACCCATGGATTCGGATTATCCCTGGTGTCCTCCCTGGGAAATATTACGGGATTATTTCTGGTTTCAGGGGCAGCGGCTCTGGGGCTGGGTGCGGTATTGAAAACCTCGGTCCTGCTCTTTACGATCCTCAAGATTTTCGGGGCGGTATATCTGATCTATCTGGGCATCCGGCAGTGGCGTTCCCGCGGATCCGTTTTCGAAGCGGCCGCTGATTGCACGTCGCATTCCCAGACCAGGCATATCTCCTTTGTTCAGGGGGTATTGGTCGCCCTTTCCAATCCCAAGGCCATTCTTTTTTTTACGGCTCTATTTCCCCAATTTATGGATTTGTCCAGGCCCTATGTCCTTCAGTTTGTCATTTTAACGACAACGTTCATGCTCTACTCCTTCATTGCCCTGGTGATCTATGCCCTGAGCGCCCGGTATGGAAGAAAGTGGTTTGCTGGGCGCAGCAGGGCCCTGTGGTTCAACCGGATATCCGGGACAATATACATCGCATTCGGCTTGGGATTGCTCCGCCTGAAGAACAAAAGTTTTTAAGAAGAAAGGAAAAGCACTGTTAATGAAATTGCAATTGACCGTATTGGGAGGACAATTTACGATCCACCGCCTCGAACCGGAGGCGGACATCCCCGCCCGGGGGTTCAGGAATACATTTCACAGTCACTGATCCCTGCACACGTCATCCCTTGACGCTACCATGCTGGTCCAAACAGGGCAGCAGGCCCTGGATGAACCCCCGGACGGCGTTTATTCCATGGCATTCCACCATCCGGATAGTCTGGGACCCGATGACGGCAATATCGGCCTTGCCTTGAAGATACATCAGATCCGCCTTGTCCTTGATGCCGAATCCCACGGCGATCGGCACGGATGCGGCTTTTCGGCAACGGGCCAGATAGGCTGTCAGGTCTTCGGAAAACTGCGTGTCTGCACCGGTTATCCCTTTCCGGGCCAGGCAGTAGATGAACCCGGAAGAGAGGGCCTTGATTTTTGCCATCCGTTCATCATCGGTCAAAGGTGAAAACATCTGGATGGGAGCGATTCCATGGCGCTTCATGGCTTGGATATAATCAGCACTTTCCTCGATGGGCAGGTCCGGGACGATGGCCCCGGTCAGACCGATGCCGGCGGTGGTTTTGCAAACGCCTCCATCCCGAACCGGTAAGGGATGTTGGCATAGGTCATGAACAGAAAAGGAATGGGGTACCGGGCCGCCATGTCTCTGGCGAATGCCATGCATTTTGCCACGGTGCTCCCCGTTCCAGTGCTTTCTGATTGGCCTTGAGAATCACAGGCCGTCCGCCATGGGTTCGGAAAACGGGATCTGCAGTTCCATGAGATCCACCCCGGCCGCGACCATCTGCTCGATCATGTCGTGACACGCATCAATGAGGGATATCCAGCACGATATGGGTCATGAGCAAGAGTGGTCTGTTTTTTTGTTTTTCCGGATATAGGATTCAAGCATGGTACTGGGCTGCCTTTGTCTGGATGAAGGTTTTCCAGTCCGGGTCTTCCAGAGCGTCGGCCACCGTAAAGATGTCCTTGTCTCCCCTGCCGGACTGATTGATGATGATGATCTGGCCCCTGGACATGGCCGGCGCCTCCCGGAATGCGCCTGCAAAGGCATGGGCCGATTCCAGGGCCGGGATAATGCCTTCGGCTTTTATGGTCCGCTTCAGGGCTTCCACCACTTCCGCATCCGTGGCGCTTTCGAACCGGGCGGCTCCGGTGTCATGCATATGAGCCAGGATGGGGGAGACCCCCACATAATCCAGGCCCGCGGAAATGGAATGGGTTTCCTTCATCTGACCGTCACTGTCCTGGAGAAAACAGTCTTGTATCCCTGGGCGATACCAGGGCTGGCATCTTCAGACGACAGTCGGGCCGCGTGCCGTCCGGTATCGATGCCCTGACCGCCTGCTTCCACGCCCACCAATTCTACGGGATCATCCAAAAATCCGGAAAACAGGCCCATGGCATTGGAGCCGCCGCCCACGCAGGCGTAGACCCGGTCCGGGAGCCGTCCTTCCCGGTCCAGGATCTGCTGCCGGGTCTCATGCCCGATGATGGACTGGAACCAGGTGACCATCTCCGGAAACGGATGCGGGCCGCAGGCGGTTCCCAGCACATAATGGGTGGTGTCCATATGGGTCACCCAATCCCGGAACGCCTGGTTGATGGCATCTTTCAAAATTTTCGTGCCGTCGGTCACGGGCACCACGGTGGCCCCCAGCTGCTCCATCCAGAATACGTTGGGGCGCTGGCGCATCACGTCCTTTTCTCCCATGTAGATGGTACAGTCAAATCCGAATTTCGCGGCCATGGTGGCACAGGCCACCCCGTGCTGGCCCGGCCCCGGTTTCAGCGATCACCCGTGTTTTTCCCATTTTCCGGGCCAACAGGCCCTGGCCCATGACATTGTTGACTTTATGTGCCCCGGTGTGATTCAGGTCTTCACGCTTGATGTAGATTTTTGCTCCGTTAAAATGCCGGGTCAGATTAGCGGCAAACGTCAGGGGCGTGGGCCGGCCGGAATATTCCGCCATCAGGGATTCATACTGGTTTCGAAAGCCGGGATCGGTTTTGGCCGCTTCAAAGGACGATGCCAGTTCGTCAAACGTGGGAACCAGGATTTCAGGCAGAAACGCACCGCCGAACCTCCCGTGATAACCGCGATGTTTCATGATGATAAGGTCCTTGGGGCAACAGGTTGATAAAGACAGGTCATGACAGGCGGCCGATGGTCTGGGAAAAAGCGAACCGGTCAGTCCGGCAGTACAGGACCGCATACACGGCTTTGGGCGCATCCGGGAAATTGAGTTCCCGGAACACCGTGAGCACCGGGGTATCCGGCTTCAGTGCCAGCAGCCGGGCGGTGCCGGCATCCGGTATTGCTACGGAAAACACCTGGGTGCCGTTTTCCGGGTTCAGATGATACTCTTCCGCTACGGTCCGGGACAGGGACCGGGTGCTCAGATCGATCCGGTCCAATCCCCGGAACAGTTCGGTATCCAAAAACATATCCTCCTTGAGAACCGGGGTGCCCTGGGCCTGAATCAGCCGGGAGAAAAAAATACGCGGATGATTCATTGAACGGGTTGTGGGGCTGGTTGGCAACGGATGTGACCGTAACCGGGGCAACCAGGGTTTTTTCAATCTCTATGCCCCGGGTAAAAAATGCCTGGGAGGTTCCGGCCAGGGAAAACAGATCCACTTTGGGGGCGGGGAGCTGTACAAAAGTGCCGGCCCCGCGTCGGCGCTGGATCAGATGTTTGTGCGCCAGCACATCCATGGCCTGGCGCACTGTGGGGCGCCCGATATGATATTGCCTGGCCAGGGCGGTTTCTGAAGGTATCGCCTGGCCAGGCTCGTATTCACCGGATCTGATCCGGTCCGAGATGATTTCTGCCAGCTGGTGGTAAAGCGGCACGGGTGAGTTGGGGTTGAGCATGGGGGGCCTCAGCAATCGGTTGATAAATTCGATGCCCACCCTATTCGATACATGTTAAGTTGTCAAGACATATTTACTGCAATAGTTTTTTTCACCTTCAACCTGTCAATCATCAGTTCCTGACAGCCATCAAAACCATATGTCACGAAACGCGCGAAGTTCAAGAAGAATGCCTTTCTTCTTGAACTTCGCGCGTTTTTTAATGATCCATTACCCGATGAGCACTGTTTCCAGCCGGTCCACCAGAAAATCCATTTCCTCCTCATTGATCACCAAAGGCGGAGAGATCCGGATGGTATGGCCGTGACTGTCATTGACCACGACGCCCAACTTCAGCAGTTTGCGGCAAAAATCCATGGCATTGCCATTCTTCACCTCAATGCCGATGAACAGGCCTTTGCCCCGGACTTCCTTGACATGGGGGGAGCGATCAGCGATCTTTTGAATCCGTTTTTTCAGAATCACTCCTTTTTCAGCAGACTGCTGTGCCAATTTTTCCTGCTCAAATACTTTCAGGGATGCGTTTCCGGCCACACAGGCCAGGGGATACCCCCCGAATGTGGACCCGTCCGATCCTTTGGAAAATACCATGTCCATGAGGGCTGCATTGGTGATGAACACGGACAGCGGCACCAGACCGCCGGACAGTGCCTTGCCCAGGATCACGCCGTCCGGCACGATGTTTTCATGCTCAAAGCAGAATTTTTTGCCGGTCCGTCCCATGCCCACCTGGATTTCATCGGCTATCAGCAGCAGGTCGTTTTCATCGCATAGTTGTCTTAGACCGGCCAAGAACCCTTTCGGCGGCAGGACCATGCCTCCTTCCCCCTGGAACGGTTCCACCAGAATGCCGCAGGTATTGGGGGTGATGACGTCTTTCACCGCCTCGATATTGCCGAATTCCACAGACACGAATCCCGGGGTCAGCGGACCGAATCCTTCGCGGTATTTTTGCTGGTGGAAAAAGAAACCACGGAAATGGTTCGGCCATGGAAGTTGTTGTTGAACACGATGATCTCCTGGTTGCCGTCCGGAATGCCTTTCTGTTTGAACCCGTAGTACCGCATGGTCTTGATGGCGGTCTCCACAGATTCCACGCCCCCATTTTTAGGCAGTACTTTGTTGCCATGATTTCCGAACCGGGGTGCCATCTGGGGAGCGAATTTTGCCGCCTCTGACAGAAAAATTCCCAAAGGATCCGTAAACACCACATTGGACAGCACTGAGGCGTAACACCCGTTCAACGCATCCATGACCGCCCCGGTGATGACCGGGTGATGATGTCCGGGATTAGCTGCGGAATAGGCAGCCAAGCAATCCAGGTATTTGTTTCCCTTTTCGTCGGTGAGCCAGCAGCCTCTGGCATGCCGGACCACCACCTGAATGCGTTCATAATGGTGGGCTCCGAAATCTTTTTCCAGGTGAAAGATGGCATCATCTGTTTTATCGGAAAATCCGGTGAAGTTATGTATCTTTTTCATGGGGGTCATGGCGCTCTCCTCAATTGTCCATTTTGATGAGTTGATATAATTGTTTTTCTTCCTCGGTCAGTCCCAGGTGCCGGTCCAGGGTCTTTTCCAGAAAGCAGTGGTAGAAATCGTGCCGGAGGCTGTCTCTGTTTGCGATCACAAACCAGGGGTTCCGGGTCCAGTTGATGGGGGAGTTGTCTTCGTTATCCACTTCAAAAATGCCCACCAGGGCTTCGTTTCTGTCAGTGATAATGTCAAAGGAGCGGCCCCCGATGGTCTTGATAAGATTTTGGTGGTCCGGATGGGTGACTTGAACGGCAAATCGTTTCGGAATATCGCCCATGGCGATATATCGGATGGCCACCCTTTTTTCAGTGCTTTGATCAGGTCTTTGGACAGATGACGGTCCGCTTCAGGAAACAACCGGGCATAAATCTCTTTTTCCGCCCCCTGAATCATTTGCCGGGCCTTTTCCATCACATTGTCATACCCGGTCAGGTCCATATAAACTCCAGGTCATCTTTCCGGTCTGCCCGGGCGATTTCTGCTTCAAACGCCTGGATGTTGGCCTCGAAGTCTCTCCGCAACCGGCGAACCAGCTCATCCACGGGCAGTGGCGCATATTGTCCGGTGTTGACTTCAATGACAAACCCTTTGGCGGCAAGGCTTCTCAACACATCGTAAATCCGGGATCTGGCAATGCCGGAAAGTTTGCTGAGCTGGGATCCGTTGGCCGGATGATTCGCCACCAGGGTCATGTAGCAGGCCGCCTCGTATTGGGAAAATCCCAGATCTCTGAGCTTTGTTTTGTTTTTCACGTCTTGACCAGATGTCATGTGTGACCAGTTAAAGTTGCTACCTTAATAGCAACATATAGTATGGGCTGTTGGGTGTCAAGTATTTTTATTGACAAAAACGACCGCCGCCCGATGGGGTTTCATTCGACGAATCGGTTAGTCCTTCTGAGGCCTTGATCAATATGGAACGGATCAGTAAATTGTCAGCTGATCAAAGCGGTGGCGCTGTGTCCGGTCGCTTTTTTTTGATCATGCCGGCCATGAAGTGCATTTTTGCACCTGAGGCACCGTGGCATATGGTAACGTTACTGTTTTGAGCTGATGTAACGATAACGGGTGAAAACGGAATCCCTTGGAAAAATCGGTTGGTTGAAAATTGTTCCCAACGCCTTTGATAAAAGGAAATTTCAACTGGAGTTTTTTTGGCATGATATGTGCAAAGGTAATTCCCGGTAATCAGATCAAGTAATGGCATTTACTTACCTCCATCATCTGACTTGCCGCCGGGAATCTGGAGCCGCTTAATACCGCCAGGAGCGGTTCCAGATTCCCGACCAACACAATCAAATAAAGGGAGATCCCAATGAAACAATCCTTTCAGATACGGCAATCGTGGCATGTGGCACTATGCGTCCGGAAATCGAACACCTGAAAGAAGAGGGGTTTCTGGATACCGATCATATTTATTTCACCACTCCCGGCCTGCACCAGGATATCCGGGAACTGGAACACCAGCTGGGAAAAGCCGTTGAAAAGGCCCGTTCCCTGGCAAAGGGGGTGATCGTGGTGTATGGAGGAAAATACTGTTATGTCAATCCGGATGATCCCACCCGGCTGATGAAAAACGTGATTTCCGAATATGGATCGGATGTGGTCCGGGTTCAGGCCAGCCACTGCATGGGGATGCTGGTCAGTCAGGACGAAATGGAACGGATAGTCCAGGAAGTCGCCGGCGGAGAACCGGTCTGGTTCATGACCCCGGGATGGGTGAGGTTTCGAAAACTCGTGTTCAAGGGCTGGGACAAAGGGGTTGCCAACGAGAATTTTCCCCGGCACACCGGCGGGGCCGTGGTTTTGGACGGCATCGGATTCATGGATGACTACATGGCAAAAGATCCCGAAGTTTCTGGAGTATTGCGACTGGATGGGCATCCCCATGCAGGGTTATCCCATCACCCTGGACCGGTTCAAGACCCTGTTGACCGACCAGCTGACGGTTTTAAAAGAAAAATAAGTGTCCTCCTGAAATCATTTGCAATACTTGAAATCCTGATTATAGTAAGCAAACAGTCCAGCGAATGCGGAGATGTACGTGTTGAATACACCTGAAATGATGCTCAAAAAGGAATGATTCCCATGACCATGGAGATTGTATTTCCCGGCAATAAAAAGGTCAATGCCCGTTACAGGGGGTTTACCATTGAAACCGATCAGGCCAGAGAGGAAGGCGGAGACGGCAGTGCGCCCGAACCCTTTGATCTGTTTCTGTCATCCATGGGGACCTGTGCCGGCATTTATGTGGTTTATTTTTGTGAGGAAAGAAACATTGATACTACAGGCATGAAAATGTTTTTGACCTTTGACAGAAACGAACAGACCCATCTGATCGAAAAAGTGAATATCCAGATCAGCCTGCCCCCGGGGTTTCCTGAAAAATATAAATCAGCCGTTGTCAAAACAGCGGGGCTATGCACGGTGAAACGAAATATTCTCAATCCGCCTGAGTTTCAAGTCACAGCAGAGATCCAGAAGGGGTAAAATCCTGATACGGCATGGGTTGGCGGCGGGGGTCATACCGATAATTCCCGTTTCAGATCGATGCCGTATTTTTTCATGCGGTTCCAGACCGTGACCCGGGAAATTTTTAGCAGCCGGGCCGCATGGCTCTGGTTGCCATGGGTCTGTTTCAGTGCCTGAATCAGGGCGGTTTTTTCATCGATCTCTCCGGGCTGGTTTTTTTGGGAGGCATCGGAAGGCAGGGGTCCGGAACTGCCGGCTGCCAGGTGGCGTGGCAGATGGGACCGGTCAATGGTGGTCTGGTCGGCCACCACAAAGGCATATTCCATGGCGTTTTTCAGTTCTCGAACATTGCCCGGCCAGGGATAGTCCATGAACAGGGCCATGGTGGGATTGTCCAGCCCGTGGATCGCTTTGCCGGTTTTTTCGTTGAGTCGCCGGATAAAGGTGCGGACCAGCAAAGGGATATCCTGCTTTCGTTCCCGTAGCGGTGGCAGATGAATGGGGATGACATTAATTCTGAAAAACAGATCCTGCCTGAAGCGGTCCTGCCGGATCAATGCTTCCAGATTTTTGTTGGTCGCGGTGATGATCCGCACGTCGGTTAGGATGGGAGAGATGTCCCCCACCCGTTCAAACCGGCCGGATTCCAGGACCCGGAGCAGTTTGGTCTGCAGGGAAAGAGGAATGTCACCGAGTTCATCCAGAAAAATGTCTCCCTGGTTAGCGGCTTCGAACCGGCCGATGCGGCTGTTGAAGGCCCCGGTGAACGCCCCTTTGACATGCCCGAACAATTCACTTTCCAGCACGGCTTCGTTCAGGGCCGCACAGTTGAGCTGTACAAAGGGGCCGTTCTTCCGGGTCCCGCACAGGTGAATGGCGTTGGCCACCAGTTCCTTGCCGGTCCCGCTTTCCCCCAGAATGATGACCGGTGCCGTGCTTTCCGCCGCTTTTTTGATCATCTCAAAGACATGGCGCATGGACTGGGATCGTCCCACAATACCGTAAAAATCATCTTCCCGGTCACAATGTCTGGACAGGAAATGCACTTTTTCATCCAGTTTGGTCAGCTCTGAAATGTCGGTAAGGGTTTCCACGACCCCCACAATTTTGTGGTTCTCATCCTTCAGAACCGACGCATTTTTTAATACTTGCAGAAAACTGCCGTCCTTGCGGCGGATCAGGCATCGGCATTTTTTCATGTCCTGCTGGCCCGGTTCAAACAACTTGCACCAGGCCATATTCCGGTGGGTCTGCATGAACCTTTCGCAGGTATCGCACCCCAGCATGGTGCAGGTCATACCCATGGCCTGACGGGAGTCATATCCGGTCAGCACTTCAAAAGCCTTGTTCACCATGAGGATCCGGCCGTCCGGGCCGATGAACATGAGTCCGTCATTGATGGTGTTTACAATTTTTTTCCAGAAGGTGTTCATTTCATGTTCTTTCATGGGCAGATTCCTTTGGCAGAGGGGGATGTGACTGAATTAAACAGGTGTCAAAGAATATGTTAATATTTAACACTTGTTCAATTATCATTGAACACCCTGTCGTGTCAAGGGTCACGTCTTTTTTTATGGATTTTATCAAAAATTCAGCTGGTTAGAAAAGATATTTTCCTGTCTCCCTGTGGGCATACAGGTTGCATCATGGTGTTTCGAAAGTCCAGATCAGGGGGCTGACGGCAAATTGGAATATCAGGGGGGGGTGATATGGGAAAAAAATGACATTGGACCTGACGGGCGTTGTTTCTCCCATGGATCTGCTGAAGTGCAATGCCTGTCTGATGGCCATGGCCCCGGGGGATATCCTAGAAGTTATTTTGGCGGATGCGGAAGTGGTGGAAAATCTGACCATGATCATCTTGCGGTCCAATGATGAAATCCTGTACCGCCGGCAGACCCCGGGCCGGATCTGTGTCGGCATCCGAAAAGGTCCCCGGCGGCTGGAGGACAGTCAGTGATAGACATGAAAGGGTATGCATATAAACACGAAGTGCGACGTAAGTCGAAATAATCAGAAAAGAGGAGGAAACATGCAAATCACCAGACGGAATTTTTTCAAGGTCATGGGAGCCGCCGGGACATCCGTCGCTGTCCGGCCTCCCGCCGGTCATGCCTGGCATTCCAAGGCCCCCCCGGATTCCTTTGGATGCCTGGTGGACCTGACCCGATGTGTGGGATGCCGCAAGTGCGAGGACGCCTGTGCCGAGGTCAACGGTCTGCCGGAACCGGAGCGGGTGAACTGCCAGTGCACCATTTCGAAAAAGACCGGCGGCCGGACCATGATGCCTTTACCGTGGTCAACCGGTACTATACCGGCAGGGTGGATGCATTGGACAAACCCGTGCCCACCTATGCCAAGGTCCAGTGCATGCACTGCCAGGACCCGGCCTGTGTATCGGCCTGTATTGTGGGGGCGTTGACCAAGGATGAGACCGGTGCGGTACGGTATGATGTGACCAAGTGCATCGGATGCCGGTACTGCATGGTGGCCTGTCCTTTTGAAATTCCGGCATATGAATATTTTGATCCCGTCACGCCCCGGGTGATGAAATGCACGTTCTGTTACGACCGCATTTCCAAGGAAGGAGGCTGCCGGGGTGTGCCACTATCTGTCCCACCGAAGCCATCACTTTCGGAAAGCGGGACACGCTGCTGGAAGTGGCGAGAAAACGGCTCAAGGACAACCCGGCCCGGTATCTGCCTCATATTTACGGGGAAAAGGAAGTAGGGGGGACCTCCTGGATGTATTTGTCAGGGGTGCCTTTCGAGCTGGTGAACCTGCCGAACCTGCCGGAAACCCCCTCACCAAAATTGTCTGAAACCATTCAACATTCGCTGTTCACCTATCTGTGGTCTCCCATTTTGCTGTTCGGGGCGCTTGGCGGACTCATGGCCTGGTTTAACAAAAACGATAATCCCCCGGACAAAGGAGGTGTCTGATGGCACATGCTGCACATCCCCTGAGACGGCCTTTGTGGACTCCCGGGGTGCTGGTGATGCTGGTGTTCATGTTTGCGGGTGCTCTGGCCATTATCGCCCGGTTCACCGGCGGTATCGGGTATGTCACCAACCTGAGCAATGCCCGGCCCTGGGGAATCTGGGTGGGTATTGACGTGGCCACCGGCGTGGCTTTGGCCGCCGGAGGGTTCACCACGGCAGCCCTGGCCCATATTTTCGGACGTCATTTTTATGAACCGGTGACCCGGCCGGCCCTGTTGACCGCCGTGCTGGGCTACACCTTTGTGGTCATTGGTCTTCTGGTGGATATCGGGCGGTCCTGGGCCATCTGGAAACCCATGTTCAACTGGAACTTCAATTCCGTGTTGTTCGAGGTAGCCATGTGCGTGATGGTCTATCTCACGGTTCTGTACATCGAGTTTCTGCCCATAGTGGCGGAACAGTTCAAAGGCCGGGTGGCTCTCCCCGGCATTCTGTCCGGGCTGAATCGCTTGGTGGATGGCTTTTTGCAGATGGCGGACCGGATTCTAGGGAAGGTCATGTGGGTGTTCATCATTTTAGGTGTGGTCTTGTCCTGCATGCACCAATCCAGTCTGGGATCCCTCATGCTGGTAGCCCCCACCAAGCTGCATCCCCTGTGGTACACCCCGATTCTGCCGCTGCTGTTTCTCACCTCCGCCATTGCTGTGGGCTATCCCATGGTGGTGTTTGAAACCACCCTGGCCACGGCGTCGTTCAAGCTGGATTCCGAGGTGAAAATACTGGCACCGCTGACACGGATAACCATTTTCCTGCTGGGGTTTTATCTGGTGCTCAAAATCGGGGATATGGGAGTGCGGGGTACCTGGGTTTATCTGTTGGACGGCACTTATCAGACCAATTCATTTTTGGTGGAACTGCTGTTCGGGGGATCATTCCCTGGACCATGCTGCTGTTCAAACCGGTCCGGCAGTCCGCCAGAGGTGTGTTCGCAGCCGCAGCCCTGATCGTGGGAGGCGTGGTGATCAATCGGATCAACGTGTTCATTGTCGGGTACCGGTCCCCGCTGACGGAAAGCGGGTATTTTCCGTCGCCATCGGAAGTTCTGGTTACACTCGGGCTGATTGCCACCCTGATGTTCATCTACCGGGTGGTGGTCACGTATCTGCCGGTATTACAGGCACCCAAGGAGGAGGTATCTTCATGATAAAAAAATAATGGTTTGCGTCTGCCTGATCCTGTTTCTGGCAGGGGTCTGTGCCGCTGAAGTGTGGAAGGCCCCGGATCAGGAGCGGGCAAGGGAACAGGCAAAGGAAGTGCTCCCGTTTGTAAATGAATACAAGGATGATTGCCGGATCAGCCGGCGCATCTGTCTGATGGATGCGGGGATTTCCCTGGATGATGTGACCTCGGTTTATTTTCTTTTAGACAGTCCCATCATCAGGGAAAGAGAAGATCATTACGAACCGGTTCGGTTTGCCCACAAACGCCATGCGGCCCTGGTCAATGACTGCAGCAAATGTCATCATTTTCGGCCAAAGGATGAGAATGCTTTGGAAACCACAAGGTGTTCGGCCTGTCATCAGGACAGTTTCAACCCGGAATATCCGGAGCGCATCGGGCTCAAGGCGGCCTATCATCAGCAGTGCATCGAGTGTCACCAGCAAAAAGCTAGCGGCCCGGTGGATTGCAAGGGGTGTCATCTTCAGCATGTGCCGGATCACAAGGAACTGGTGAAACTGCCGGACAATCCCGATCCCATCCAGGTCACCAAAGCCTGTCTGGAATGCCATGACACCCAGGGCGAAGACATGCTTAAAACCGCTCACTGGCTGTGGCGGGGACCCTCCCCCTACACCACCGGGCATCGAAAGGATATTCTGCACGGCAAGGGCACCACGGCCTTGAACAATTTCTGAATCAGCCCCATCAGCAACGAGGCTCGTTGCACAAGCTGCCATGCCGGATATGGATGGAAAGATGCGTCATTTGACTTTACCGATAAAACCAGAATCGACTGCCTGGTGTGTCATGACACCACCGGCACATACCAAAAGATCCCCGGGGCAGGCATGCCCAAAAAGGAGGTGGACCTCAAACAGGTGGCCGAAAATGTCGGACATACCACCCGGGCCACCTGCGGGACATGTCATTTCAACGGCGGAGGCGGGGATGCCATCAAGCATGCGGACATGTCCCGCCAGCTGCTGACCCCGGACCGGAATTGCGACATTCATATGGGCGGGTATGATTTTGCCTGTGCGGAATGTCACAAGACCCGGAACCACCAGATTTCCGGGAAAAGTTCTTCCGTGCCAGTGGCCGAAGGCGTGGTGTCCTGTGAAGGCTGTCATTCGGAAACCCCGCATTACAGCGGCGGCCTGCTGGATCATCACCTGAACGCACACTCGAAAACACTGGCCTGCAATGTCTGCCATGCCCCGGTGTTTGCCAAGTGCAAACCCACCAAAGTCTGGTGGGACTGGTCAAAGGCCGGTGATAAGGAACGGGAGGTGAAAAAAGACAAGTACGGCCAGCCGGACTATAACTGGAAAAAGGGGAATTCAAATGGGAGGAATCCGGTGTGCCGGATTATACCTGGTATTCCGGGTATATGGATCGGGTGCTTATCGGCGACAAAGTGGACCTGAATCGAGAAGTGATCAACCTGACCAATCCGGTGGGCTCCATTAATGATCCGGCGTCCAAAATCACCGCCTTCAAGATCATGAAGGGGATCCAGGCGGTGGATGCGGACCATGATTATATTCTGGTCCCCCATCTGTTTCCAAAAGACAAGGAAGACACTACCGCTTACTGGAAACACCGGGACTGGGAAAAGGCATTCCAGGCAGGTATGGAGGCGGTGGGCCTCCCATACAGCGGGGCCTACAAATGGAAGGAAACCTGGATGTACTGGCGGGTGAACCATGAAGTCATGCCCGCGGACATGGCGCTTTCCTGTGTGCAGTGCCATGAGAGTCTTAAAGGCGACCAGACCTGCAACCGGTGCCACCAGGACAACCGGGAGGTTGATTTCAAGGCCATCGCTCACAAGGGAACCGATTTTTCCTATATGAAATCCATGGGAAGGGATGTGGATCACCTGATCGACAAAACCGATTATATCAACTTCAAGGCTTTGGGGTATAAAGGAGATCCCATTATTCACGGCGGGCGGTTCAAAAAGCTGCCTATGGGGTACGGCCGCCAGGCCTCATCGGAATAATTTTTAAAAATATCTGTTCAGGGGATGTCCCGGCATCCCCTGAACAGATATTCTGCGATATCATTCGTCTACAATGTCGTAGCGTTCTGACGATTTGTCCGGATGCCGCATGATATGGAGAGACAAAATCCGGCTTTCATAATTTTCAACCCGGGTTTTGAGCTGTTCTTTGGCCTGCCGGAATTTGGCGCTCTGAAGGCCTGAAATCAAAGATTCCACATCCTTGACCCGTCCTTCGCAGATCGTTCTGGGCCCTTCTCCGATGAGCACTTCCCATTCTTCGGCAACATGGACTCCGATTTCTTCCAGAACCGGGTAATACTCTGACGTAACAAACTGCCGGTATTTTTTGAAATCCTCTTTTTCCCGGGTGATGATATCCCACACCTGGTTGAATTTGATCGTTTTTTCGCCGATATCCATGGAATACGCCTGCTCTTTTTTTCAGCGGAACCAGAATTTTGGTTTTATAATGCTTGATAAAATTGAGCAGATCGGATTTCAGGCGCCGATATTCAGGACTTTTCAGGGCCATCTCCAGCTGATCCAGATCATTGCTGACGGTTTCCACGATTACCTCACTGTATGATCCTACCAGTACGGACCATCCGGCCACCGTATGTATCCCTAAGCCATTGATGCCGGGAATAAATTTTTTGATGATGAAGTCAGCGTATTCGTCAACCTTCGAAGGGATGATGGTCCAATAATGCATCAGCTTTACGGTCATGGGTGCCCTCCTGTCAGATTTTGATTGATATCCTAAATTTATGACTTAGAATACACCCTTTAATTTGTCAACCCAAATTCCCGGCGAATGCGAAAAAACGCCGGAAGAAGCATTGTCTGAAATTCAATGCCAAACTTCATTCCCAAGGTTTTTGTTGATGATGCCGGGTTTTCATGATAAGACCTTTAAAAATGGCCTGCCCCACGACAATATAAGGGAACATCGTCCTGTATATCTGAAAGAGTCTGAGAACTGGTTTGGCATTTACCCGAAGCCGCCGGCATTGGCTGGCCGAGGAGGAATACCGGCAGAAATGGACACGAATACGAAATCCTCCATAATGGCGATGGCATGTCGAATTTCGACGATGCACAAGGAATAAAGATCATGCCGCCGATATTCACTTTTTTCGTCATGCTCGCATTCTGGACGGCTTTGTCCGGAAAATTTGATCCGTTTCACCTCGGCATGGGGGTGTTTTCCAGCGGACTGGTGGCCTGGTTGTCCCATGACCTGCTGTTTGAAGGCCACACCAAGAAACTGGGGGCCACCCTGATCGAGATCGCCTGTTTTCTCAGATATCTGGTATGGCTTTTCGGACAGATTGTGCTGGCCAATTTTCATATCGCCGGGCTGGCCCTGTCCTTGTATCCTAAAAAGCACCTGGACCCCCATATCATCAAATTCAGGACTTCCCTGAAAACCGATTTCGCTAGGTTTGTTCTGGCCAATTCCATCACCCTGACGCCGGGCACGGTCTGTGTGAGAATCGAAGACAATGTTTTTTATGTCCATGCCATCACCCGACGCTCTTCCGCCGATTTTTTCGGCCCCGGGCCCGGTGAGATGGAACGCTGGGTGGCTTGGGTATTTGAAGGGGGGTTCCGGTGAATCTGGAACCGTTCATTATCACCGTGGCCGTGGCCATTTTGTTTCTGATGCTGTGCAACCTTTATCGGGTGGTGGCCGGTCCCACGGTCATTGACCGGATGCTCGGGATGAACGTGATCGGGACCAAGACCACGGTCCTGATCGTTCTTATCGGGATCATCAACGGCCGGGTGGATTTGTTTATTGACATCACCCTGGCATATGCATTGCTCAATTTTATCACCACCATTGCTGCGGCCCGGTTTTACCAGCGCCTTGCCCAGCCGGCTCCGCCTGACCCCAAAAAATCGCTGGCGGCGCCGTCTGCCGGCCCCGAGGCCACACAGGGGCATGGCCATGAGGCGGGATCGGATCCGGTCCGGGAGGAAGCCCCATGATTATCCATATTCTGGTTATTATTGCGATGCTCACCGGCCTACTGTTCTTTGTGGCCACCACCGTGGGAATCATCCGGTTCCCTGATTTTTACTCCCGGGTCCATGCCGCCGGCAAAGGGGACACGCTTTCCACCACCCTGTTTCTGGGGGGGCGATCCTGTACATTTGCGTGATTTCAACGGGGAAACTCTGCTGACCGCCGTCAAGCTGCTGCTCATTGTTTTTTACATCTTTATTGCCAGCCCCACCGCCACCCATGCCATCATTGATGCCGGATACGAATTCCGGGTCCCCTACTGGACCCGATCGTCAGAAACGAAACGTGCCAAAGGGGAAGAAACTGTCGAAGAAGACCTGGATAACGGGTTCTACCCGGAAGAATTGAAAGGATAGAAAATGACCTGGGATGCCAGCCTGTTGTGGCAGTTCGATGTTCTGGTGCTGCTGATGATGGTGATCTGCGCCGTAACGGCCCTGGCCCTGGAAGGATTGCTCAGCAGTGCCATTACGACCGGGGTGTACAGTTTCCTTCTTTGCCTGATGTGGACCCACATGATGGCGGTGGATGTGGCGTTCACCGAAGCCGCCGTGGGGGCCGCCATCAGTACTGTGATCTTTCTGGGTACGGCCCAGTATATCAACCGGTGGATCAAGAAAGACCGGCCCAAAGAGCAGGGAATCAAGCAGCTCACCCTGGTGGTGGTGGTGATCTGCGCCGTGATGATGCTGGGTGCGACCCGGGATCTACCGGACTGGGCTGACCCGGCTTCCCCGGCCAGCACCTATCTGTCGCCCGAATATATTGCACAGGGATACCGTGAAACCGCCACTCCCAACGTGGTGACAGCGGTGCTGGCAGATTACCGGGGGTATGACACCCTGTTTGAATCGGTGGTGGTGTTTGCCGCGGCCCTGGTGGTCATGGTGGTGCTGCGCCATACTTCCCACAAACACCGAAGGGTCCTGCACCTGAGGCCCAAACGGGAGGGACGGGATACGGTGCTGAGGGGCGCGGCTCAGTCCATCATTCCGGTGATGCAGATTTTTGCCCTGTATGTGCTGTTCCATGGCCATTACAGCCCGGGAGGCGGGTTCCAGGGCGGGGTGATTTTCGGCGCCAGCTTTATCCTGCTGGCGCTGTGTTACAACCTGAAATTTTCCATGAACCGGTTTCAGGAACATGCCGTGCTGTGGTGCTGTGCCGGCGGGGTCCTGCTGTATGCCGGCGTCGGTGCAGCGTGTCTTTCCCTGGGAATGAATTTTCTGGGATATGCGGCCCTGGCAGAGGTTCTCGGAGTATCCGAGGCAATGGCCCGCTCCTACGGGATTTTGGCCGTGGAGATCGGCGTAGGCATCACCGTGATGGCGGTGATGGTCTCCCTGTATTATGATCTCGCCTCAGGCGGTGATCTGGAAGAAGGACTGTAGTGCCATGGATGACCTGTTCTTTTTTATCATCGCCAAATACAACTACTGGGCCGCTATCGTGCTGCTCTTTATCGGGCTGTTCGGGGTGATCGTCCGCAACAACCTGATGAAAAAGATTATTGGGATGGTCATTTTTCAAACGGCGATTCTGCTGTTTATCGTGTCCATCGGTGCCAAGCGGGGAGCCACGGTGCCCATTCTGAAGTTTTCGCCGGACAGACAACCTCTGCTGGATGCCGCTGCCTATGCGAATCCGCTGCCTCATGTGCTGATTCTAACGGCCATCGTGGTGGGAGTGGCTGTTCTGGGTGTGGCCTTGGCCCTGTTGCAGAAGATACAGCGGGTCCACGGCACCATTGAGGAGGATGAAATTCTGGAGGATATGCGCAAATGATGGAACAGGCCCCTGTCCTGATGATTGTGGTTCCGGTGTTTGCTTCCCTGGCGCTGACCCTGATCGGTCCGTTGGGCCACCGGGCCGCTTACGGTCTTCTGGTTGTCTCGACCGCCGGATCACTGACCGGGGCTTTGGCCACTTTGGCGCAGGTGGTGCAGGCTGGCCGGGCCGTCCACTACCGCATGGGCGACTGGTTCCCGCCTCTGGGCATCGAACTGGTGATCGACCACCTGAGTGCCGGAGTCCTGGTGATGATCAGCGGGTGTGCCCTGCTTACAGCCGTCTATTCCCTGCACACGGCAAGACAGGAAAACCCGGACCGGCTGAACCACTATTATGCCCTGTTTCCCTGCTGGTGGCCGGCTTGCTGGGCATGACCGCTGCCGGGGATGTGTTCAACCTGTACGTACTCCTGGAAATTTCCGCGCTGTCCAGCTACGGCCTGCTGGCCCGGGGCAGGGGCAAGGCGTATTACACCACCTTCCGGTACCTGGTGATGGGCACCATCGGTGCCAGCTTCTATCTGCTGGGGGTGGGATATCTCTATATCATGACCGGCTCCCTGAACATGGCCGACCTGGCCGAGATCCTCAGCCGGCCGGCATTTGAGGATTCGGTCAATGTGCGAATCGGGTTCACCCTGATCATTCTCGGGATCTGGATTAAGATGGCGCTGTTTCCCCTCCACACCTGGCTGCCCAATGCCTACACCCGGGCCGGTACCACCACGGCCTGCCTCATCGCCCCTCTCATGACCAAGGTCAGTGTGTATGTGATGCTGAGGATCATGTTCACGGTGTTTTCCGTTGACTATATTTTTCAGCAGATCGCCTGGAGCAGGCTGGTGATCTATCTGGCATCCGCCGCCGCGGTTTTGGGGATGATCACGGCCCTTTCCCAGCGGGACCTGCGCAAAATGCTGACCTATATCATCGTGGCAGAGATCGGATATCTCACCGGCGGGGCCTGGCTGGCGAATACTGCCGGATACACCGGGGCCGTGTATCATATTCTGGCGGACGGCCTGATGACCCTTTGTCTGTTCATGGCGGTGGGGGCCATCATCTACCGGACCGGAGAAACTACGGCCGACGCCATGCAGGGGATTTTCCAGCGGATGCCGGTGACAGCCGCTGTGTTTCTGATCGCCGCTGCATCTGTGGTCGCTTCCCGCCTACCTGTGGTTTTTTTCTAAGTGGTATCTGCTTCAGGGGGCAGTTCAGGCCGGTGCATGGGTGTTTGTGGCTGCTTTGATCATTGCCGGACTGGTGGCGGCCGTCCTTTTTTTCAGACTGCTGGAGAGGGCTTTTTTCAAACGGATGGATGATGCTGTGATCGGAACCGGCAGCAAAAAACCCCAGACCGCTGCCGCTGCCATGGAAATCCGAATGCAGGAAGCTCCCCTGACCATGCTGCTGCCCCTGGTCCTGTCCGGTGCGGCCCTGTTCGGGCTGGGAATCTATACCAGTGAAGTGGTCCAGTACCTGATCCACTGGTCCATGCCAGCCGGCATCTAGCATGGGCCGCCGCCAGGGCTGCGTGCGGCAGCAAATCAGCCGGTAACTCAAATGTCAGATTAGAAAGGAGACTGAATACCCGGTCATGTTTTCCGCCGACTTTTACCAGTCCGCCCCGGTAATGGCTTTGTGTGCATCCCTGGGGGCGGTGCCCCTGATTGGGCTGAGCCGCCGGCACCCCAATTTGAGGGAGTTCTGGACCTTCGCGGCGGCCGGGTTGAAGTTTTTATGGTGCTGCTGCTGGCCGGCTGGATCCTGGCAGGTAATGTGGTGGAGGTGACCCTGATCCAGGTACTGCCGGGACTGGCCATCTGTTTCCGGGTGGATGCCTTCGGCATTGTCTTTGCCTTGGTGTCTTCGTTTTTGTGGATGGTGGCGGCCGCCTATACCGTCGGATATATGCGGGGCGTGGCGGAACATGCCCAGACCCGGTTTTCATCTGTTTTGCCCTGGCCCTTTGTGCGGCCGTCGGAGTGGCGTTTTCAGGCAATCTGCTGACACTGTATCTGTTCTACGAGATGCTGTCGCTTTCCACCTGGCCCCTGGTGGCCCATCACCAGGACAAAGAGAGCCGGGGCGGGGGGCGTAAATACCTGACGTTTCTGCTGGGCGGGTCCGTGGGGCTGGTCCTTCCGGCCATGATCGTTCTGTTTACCCTGGGGGGAAATCTGACCTTTGCCGACAATATCCACACCGGCATCATCCCTGACGGGACAGGAACCCCCTGGTGTTCTGCCTGTTTTTTGCCTGTTTGTTCGGGTTTGCCAAAAACGGGGTGATGCCCATGCATGCCTGGCTGCCCGGCGCCATGGTGGCCCCGACTCCGGTGTCGGCCCTGCTGCATGCTGTGGCCGTGGTCAAGGTCGGGGTGTTCTGCACCACCCGGGTCATGCTGTACGTATTCGGCACCGATCTGATGGATGCCCTCAACTTAGGGCTTCTGTCCGCCTATATCGTGTCCTTCACCATTGTGACGGCGTCTGTCATCGCCATGACCAAAGACAACCTCAAGGCCCGACTGGCCTATTCCACCATCAGCCAGCTGTCCTATATCATTTTGGGGGTGGCCCTGCTCACACCCGCGGCGGTCCAGGGTGGGATCATTCACATCGTCAACCACGCCTTTGCAAAGATCACTCTTTTTTTCTGTGCCGGGGCCATCTACGTGGCCACCCGCAAGAAAAACATCTCTGAAATGGGTGGTTTGGGCCGGGCGATGCCCTTTACCTTCGGGGCGTTTGCCCTGGCCTCCCTGTCCATGATCGGGCTCCGCCCGTGGGAGGATTCATCACCAAGTGGTATCTGCTAAAGGGGGCTCTGGATGCCGGCCAGCTGGCCATCATTCTGGTGCTGGTGTTTTCCACCCTGCTTAATATCGTGTATTTTGCACCAGTGACCTTTCAAGGGTTTTTCGGCCGGTCCCCGGATGGCGAGTTGGTTGGTAAAGGTATCCGGGAAGCACCGCTGATCATGGTGGTGCCGATTGTAGCGGCTGCATTTCTGTCATTGCTGACAGGCATCTTTCCCGGTGTGATGATGCAGTTTGTAAGGATGGTGATATCATGATCGTTGATCTAATCGAGTTTGTGAGGCACCGGCTCAACCGCGTGATCCGGGTGTGTTGGGTCCTGCTGGCCCTGGTGGTCGGGTTTGATGTTCTGCTGCTGGACAAGGAAAAGGCCCATACCGCAGCAGAACACCTGCCGGGGTTCTGGGCTGTTTTCGGGTTGGTTTCCTGCGTGGTGATTATCTTTGTTTCCAAATGGTTCGGAAAACTGGGCATTACCAGACAGGAGGATTATTATGATCAATAATCTGTGGCTGCATCCGGGCCTGATCCTGCTGGCCGGAGCCCTGGTCCTTCCCCTGGTAAAGGGGTGGCTTTACCGTCTCTGTCTGCTGCTGGTGCCGGTACTGGCCTTTGGTGCGGTCCTGGTGATGCCCCAGGGAGAGTTCGGAGTGGTGCCGTTTCTGGAATGGGACCTGATATTCGGGCGGGTGGACCGGCTGAGCCGTGTGTTTGCCTATATCATGACCTTGATGGGCATCATCGGCACCCTGTACAGCCTTCATGTGGGCAATCCTTTTGAGATGTCGGCCGCCTGGATCTATGTGGCGGGTGCCTGGGGGTGATTTTTGCCGGGGATTTTCTGGTGCTGTTTCTGTTCTGGGAAATTATGGCGTTTTCCTCGGTGTTTCTGGTGTGGTTCCGGGGCCGTCCGGAATCGGTGCAGGCCGGATTCCGGTACCTGATGGTCCATGGCGCCGGTGGAATGGTCCTGCTGGCGGGTATTGCCCTGCTCTACCATGCCACCGGCGACCTGGGGTTCCATCTTTTGGATGTCACCCGGCCCGGACTGCCGGAATATCTGATCCTGGCCGGGTTCATCCTGAATGCGGCCGTGCCGCCTTTGCATGCCTGGCTGCCGGATGCCTATGGCACGGCCACGGTGAGCGGGGCCGTGTTCATGTGTGCCTTTACCACGAAAACCGCAGTCTACGCACTGGCCCGGGGATTTGCGGGTATGGACATCCTGATCCCCTTGGGCGTGGTCATGGCCCTGTACGGCGTGGTGTATGCCGTGCTGGAAAACGATGCTAGACGGCTTTTGGCCTACCATATCATCAGCCAGGGTGGGGTATATGGTGGCCGGGGTGGGGATCGGTACGGAACTGGCCGTCAACGGGGCTTGTGCCCATGCCTTTGCCCATATCCTTTACAAAGGCCTTTTGTTCATGGGGGTCGGATCGGTACTGTACATGACCGGCAAAAGCCAGTTCACCGACCTGGGAGGGCTGTACAGCAAAATGCCCCGGGCCTTTGTGTTCACCCTGATCGGCGGGCTGTCCATTTCCGCGTTTCCGCTGTTTTCCGGATTTGTGAGCAAATCATGATCGTGGCAGCCGGATTTGACGACCATCTATACGGTGCCGCGTTTCTGCTCAACCTGGCTTCGGCCGGGACGTTTCTGCACACCGGCCTCAAAGTCCCCTATTTCATCTGGTTCGGGAAAAACAACTGTACCATTGATACCTGGGAAAAGGCCCAGGATCCTCCGATGCACATGCAGCTGGCCATGGGGATCGCTGCATTCCTGTGCGTCTTCATCGGAATGTATACCCCGTATCTGTATGGCATGCTGCCCTATGCCGCCGTTTACAAGCCCTATACCGCCTATCATGTGTCCGAATCAATGCAGATTCTACTGTTCACAGCCCTGGGATTTTTTATTTTTTTGAAGAAACTGACACCGGAACCGGTGATCAGTCTGGACATGGACTGGTTCTACCGGATGGGCGGGCGGGTGTTTCAGCTGGGGGCCCGGAAGGGCATGGATTATTTGAGTGTCCGGGCCCATAAATATCTGGGGGGGCTCTTCCCCGCAGCCTCAATATATTTTCCCGGTCCGGTCCGGCCCGGTTGAGCCTTCTGCTGATTCGGCCCCTGTGGTATCTGACCGGAGTGAAGGTCCAGGGGCCGGAAGGGGCGGAGAAGCGGTTTACAGAAACGTTCAGCCAATCTTTGTTCACCATCGGCTCTTCTGCCGTGTTCATCATCATTGTGCTGATGGTGCTGCTTTTCTTTATTGCCTGACGTCGCTGAACGGTTTGTCTGATGCGGGTGGCAGTTCTTTGATCAAAAATCGCTCAGAGATCAACGAACTCATATCCTTCAGAACGGTACCCCTTGATTTTCCGGATATGGAACGACAGAATCCGACTCTGATAATTTTCAACAAATTGTTTGAGTTTCTTTTTGGCCTTGTAGAATTCAGGCCCCAGAAGACCGGGGATAAGGCCGCCGACATCGGTCACCCGGCCTTCACAGATCGTGTGCGGCTCATCGCCGATCAACACTTCCCATTCACCGGCCAGGTGGACGCCGATTTTTTCCAGTAACGGATAAAACTCATGGGTGACAAACTGTTCATAATTTCTGTAGTCACCCGGTTTTAAAGTGATGACATCCCACATCTGGTTGAACTTGACGGTGCCGGGCGAAATACTCATGGAGTAGCTGCCCCGTTCGGCAATGGGCATCATGACCCGGGTTTTGTAGTTTTTGACAAGATTGAGCAGGTCCGACTTCAGCAGCCGGTAATCCCGGGTTTAAGGGCAGATTCCAGCTGGTCCAGATCACTGCTGACCGTCTCCAGGATCACGTCACTATAGGAACCCACCAGCACGGACCATCCGGCAACTGTGTGCATTCCAAGCCGGTTTACGCCGGGAATGAATTTTTTGATGATAAAGTCGGCATATGCTTCCTTTGAGGAAGGAGTGATTGTCCAGTAGTGCATCAGTTTCACGGCCATGGCAGTCCTCCTTGTCCGGCGTTCATGTCACTGGCTGGTGCATTGCTGTTATCGGATCATCAGGTATTGATACTTCAGCTTCAGAGTTAAATGAGACAGCCGGATTTGTCAACAAAAATATGGTTTTCCCGGCCGGACCGCTAGGACGGCCGGGCCACCAGAACCGGGACACAGGATTTGGACATCACCCCGCTGGCAGTGCTTCCGAGCATCATCTTTCCGAATTCGCCATGGCCGTTGGTCCCCATGATTATCAGGTCAAAATGATCCGTTGCTGCGATTCTGGTGATTTCATCCACCGGGTCACCGGCAGTGACGATAATCCGGTTTTCAGACAACGGGCAATGGGGGATTTCCGATAACACTTTCTGGGAGGTGACCCGCATCCGTTTGTGCATGGCTTTTTTGGCCGCCTCTATTTTGTCGCGGTTCAGCGCGTCCCTCTCATTCTGATTCATGGTGCCGGCCAGATTGACGCCTACTCCGCTGGAAAAATTATCCAGGATATCCGGCACCACATGGACGGCATGGACATCTGCATTGAATTTGTTTCCGATGGCGCAGGCATATTTTACGGCATGCCTTGCGGTGGGGGACAGGTCGGTGGCAAACAGAATTTTTTTAATGTCCATAACCATGGATCCGGCGATTCCCAATGCTTCATCCGGGGCGTCCCGTCCGGCATCGGGTTCGGATTTTATCGGTTTAGGCGGACCGAACATCACATGGATGAATTTGACATACCAGGCAGCCGACTGAATCTGAATGATATAGGCCAGCGATATCAGCAGGGCAATGGTCAGCCCTTCCTTTCCAAACGCAGTCATGGCAATGGCCAGAGCGATGGACAGATCCCGCATGACCACTCCGAACACCATGGCAATGGCATCTTCCCGTTGGAACAAAAGACGGCCCGCAACGGTCAAAAACACATAAGAGATCAGATAAAACACGGCCAGGGGCAGCAGGATAATGAGAATATCGCCGGGATTGGCAATGATGTGCTTTGCTTTCAGAGACATGGCCACAAATGCGATGAGCACCACGCCCAGGGCTGAAAACGGCGGGAATTTGGGTTTTATTTTTTCATTCCATGACTGGGTGCCGTATTTTCTTCTGGCGTAGGTCTGGGTCAAAAGGCCCATCACCAGGGGGAAGAACACAAAAATGGCGATCTGCTTGAACATATGAAGCATATCCACGTCAATGGTGGCGCCCATGAATACCTTGGTGTAGACCGGTGCGGCCAGAGAGCCGATGACCAGGCCGAACACCACCATCTTGATGGCGGCTTCCTTGCTGCCTTTGGCAAATCCGGTCCAGGAAATGGTCATTCCGGATGTCGGGAGAACCCCGATCAGAAAAAGTCCCACCGCCCACAGGCCGTATTTGGGATCCTGACCGGACAGCATCAGTTTTCCGATGAAAAATGCCAGCAAAGGAATGAGAATGAAATTGATGATCTGGGTGACGGCCTGCAGTTTCAGATCCCGCCCTTTGAAAATGGTTTTCACATTTAATGTCACCATCATGGGATACACCATGACAAAGGTCACCGGAATGATAACCTGTTTTAGAAATCCGGCATCGAACAGATATCCGAAAGCCAGGCCGAAAATCATGGAGATGGGAATGGCCCACACCAGATTTTTCTGAATGAATGTCAAAGCTTTGATCATGACTGTTTTTCCTTGTGATGCAGGCGCTGGGGTTACGTCAGTATCGCTGAAGTTTTTCTTGGACACGAAATGAATGGCACAGGATGACCGGAATTTGCAGTAAATGTCCGGGTCACGGCATTTCAGACATTCCTCGCATAAATGGATGCCGTGCTTCAAACAAATATAACTGGTTTCCCTGTCCGGGTGGTTGATGCATCTGCCCATGGGTCCCCTCCTGGTCAGTGTCGGTTTGAAAGAATATCGTTCAGGCCTTTTTCCAGCGCTTGTTTGTTCTGTACGCCCACAAACCGTTTGATTTCTCTGCCCCGGTCAAACAATATCAATGTGGGAATGCTCTGGACCATATAATGGGTGGCCACATCCGGCCGGAAATCGATATCGATCTCCACCACGGCGACTTTGCCTGATACTTTTGAGCCAGATCCTTGACCACCGGCGTCATTTGCCGGCAGGGGCCGCACCAGGTGGCACTGAAATCCACCAGGGCCACCTGATCCTTTAAACCGGGGTCCATCCGGGTAATTTCCATGTGTCCTCCTTTTCTGTTTTGGGTTTTTGATCAATCATTCCTGAGTATGATAATTATCAAAAACCGTGCCGAGGAATCATTGTCCGGAAAAACCTGGAAAAGAACCGCTCAGAATATGAATTTTACCCTGATGTGCAGAAAAATGAAAACCATTTTGTGAACCGTTACTAAGTGACCGGGCCGTTTTGGTCCAAAACGGTAACGTTACATTTTGCAGGCGTTAACACCAGATAGGATGAAAATGTTGGGAAAACGGAAAATTTTGATTTCCAGTCGAGATGGAAAATCGGCGTGTTCTGCCAAGGACACATGAACCAGTCGGTAAAAGTCCGGCCGAGGATAACAGACTCAAGCCTCAAAGCTGGAAAGGAGGCGCCATGATACCGAAAAGAAAGCCCGGAAGAGAATCAAACCCAAGCCAGCCAATAGAGCATCGCTGAGATCAATCAGGTTCTCACCGGATGGGTCAACGACTTCCGGGCCGGAAAAGGGTTCGTGACGAACGCCGCGCCAGTCCTTTACTCGTCGAAATGAGAGATTTTCCTATAAAAATTGGGATATTTTGCGGATTTAATACAGTAAATGTCCGGATATTTTGATGATTTATTTCATAAATATAGCAGATTTTTTTATAAAAATAATCACAATTTCCAATGAATATCAAATTATATCAAAGTTTTATTTTGCAAAAATCCTGCTTGACAATATATATCATATATCATATATGACATAAATGCTGAAATTTACAAAAACCATACCCACCGAAACCAAAACCGGTCAGATTTATCGGCATGTTAAATCATCGATCTTGAAAGGCGAGATCCCTGTCGGGGAAAAACTGGTGATTCAGCATCTGGCTGATCAGTTCAATGTTTCCCCTATACCGGTTCGTGAAGCATTAAGCCGGCTGGAAGCTGAAAATTTGGTTTCAATCGTGACGCATACAGGCATCTATGTCAAAGGTGTCGATCTGGAATGTCTCAGGGAATTATATCCGCTGCGTGGTATACTCGAGGGGTATGCCGTCCGGCTGGCGGTGCATTTAATAACTCCGGACGATTTTGCTGAACTGGAACGGTTGATTGAAAAAATGGAACAAGCGATTTCTGACAAGAATCATACTTTGATGGGGCAGTTGAATGTAAAATTTCACAGAAAAATTTATACTGTGTCCGGAAACAAAACCCTGATTTCTCTTATTGACAATCTTTGGGAAAAAACGTTTTTCGCCCGTCTTGTTTTCAAATTCAAACCCTACCGGGCAAAAGTTTCCAACAAAGAACATCGAATGATTGTGGAAGCCTTGAAAGACGGCAATGCCAAAAAAGCTGAGAAATTGATCATTCGGCAAAGCGATAAAACTTTGATGCTGTTGAACAAGCACATCGAAAAAAAGGAAAGGAGGGAGGGAGGCGCTGAAAAAAATAAAAAAAGTTGGGAAAGAGCCCGGCGAAGCCATTGGAGGCTGTCATTGCAATCACAAAAAAATTTCAAGGAGAATAAAAACATGTTGATGAGAAAAAAAGACCGCAGAATAAGTACTTTCACCACCATGATCTTGGTTGTTTTGGTTTCATTTTTTTCATTTTCCGCAAATGCTGCGGAGAATTTGACCATAGCATCCGGCAAAGCGGGAGGTACCTGGTATCCCATGGGTGGAGCGATCGCAGATATCATCCAGAACAATGTTGAAGGCTATAACATGGCGGTAATGCAGGGCACCGGGGATGCCAACATTATTGGGGTGCACAATAAAATGTATACCCTGGGAATCAGTTTTTCTTTTGCCAATTCAGATGCCTATGTGGGAAAAGCTCAGTTCAAATCTCCCATGACCAATATCGCCGGGCTTGCGGCACTTTATCCGTCACCGCTTCAGATCGTGGTCAGGGGTGACAGTGATATCAAAACCATTTCTGATCTCAAGGGCAAACGCATTGCGCCCGGCCTCAAGGGAACCTCCGGTGAAGTACTTATAAGGAACATTCTCAAAGTCCATGGACTCGACTACAAAGATATGAAAAAAGTGGAGCATTTGGCGTATGCCGATGCCGCCATGCAAATGAAAGACGGGCATATTGATGCGTTTATGCCTTTTACCACAGTCCCGGCCCCGGTTATTCAGGATACTGCCGTCTCCATCGGCGGTGGGGTTCGCATATTGTCTCTGAGTGAAGAAAAATTTGCGGAACTCAAAAAAATCAATGATGGATACGCCCCCCTGACGGTCAAGGCGGGGGTTTACAAAGGTCATGAAGAAGATGCGCTCTGCGTAGGCTCAAACAATGTCATCATCTGCCAGAAAAGCCTGCCCGATGATCTGGTCTATGACATGGCCAAAGCATTTGTTGAAAACAAGGAAAAATTTTCCAAAAGTCCACAAGGTCGTTGAAACCTGGACACCGGAATTTGCAGTCAAGGACATCGGCGTCGCCATTCATCCCGGTGCACTCAAATATTACAAAGAAATCGGTGTAATCAAGTAGTATGTGAGATGACAACCTGGTTTGAATTTCAGGACAAGCGGGCCTTTTCATCATAAAAGGGCCCGCTTGTCAGAATAGATTATCGAAATTTTTCTCCACCCTGGGGACAAGGAGCTTTGAATGGATTCACAAACCAGTAAATCTTCAGGCCATAATAGCGGAATTTATAAATACCTGGTTTCCGTGACAGCCTGGGCTATGGCGGCATTCCATATTTACACCGGCATATTTGGTATTTTTGAATCAGTGCTTCAGCGAAGTGCCCATGTCGGATTTGCCATGGTTCTGATTTTTCTTCTGAGCAGCATTCGGGGTAAAAAAAGAGAGGGGCTGCCTCCCTGGTATGACTGGATTTTTATCGGTTTGATCGGTGCTACTGTGGGATATGTTGTGCTGAATGCAGGTGAAATCGCATCCCGGTATTCCTATGTTACCCCTCTGACGAATTATGAGGTGGCAGCAGGCTGTATCGGTATTTTAATTCTGCTGGAAGCTGCCAGAAGAAGCATGGGTCTGGGCCTTCCTGTCATTGCCCTTGTTTTTCTGGTTTACACCTTTGCCGGTCCCTATCTCCCGGGAATCCTCAGCCATCAGGGGTTTTCACTGATGTGGGCGGTGGATCACATATTTTATACGACGGAAGGTATCTGGGGCATTCCGGCAGGGGTCTCTGCCACGTTCATTGTCATGTTCATCATCTTTGCCGCGTTTCTGGAGCAGTCAAAGGGGGCGATTTTTTTATTGACCTGTCTCTGGGACTGTTCGGCAGAGCCAGGGGGGGCCGGCCAAAGCATCCATTTTTGCGTCGGGATTCATGGGCATGCTTTCAGGGTCTGCCGTTGCCAATGTGGTGACCACGGGTGCGTTTACCATTCCATTGATGCAGCGGCTGGGATACAGCAGCCGTTTTTCCGGAGCCGTGGAATCCGTGGCTTCTTCCGGCGGACAGCTCATGCCGCCTATCATGGGAGCCGCGGCCTTTATTATTGCTGAATTTCTGGGGATGCCTTACATAGAAGTAGCGGCAGCGGCAGCCGTGCCGGCATTTCTTTATTATTTCAGCGCCTTTTCCATGGTCCATTTTGAAGCGCTGCGAATCAATCTCAAGGGATTGCCGGCCAGTGAACTGCCTAAAGTCCGTAAAACCCTGGTATATGGGTTTCAGTTCATCATACCTGTGGCCGTTCTGGTTTATCTGCTGGTCAAGGGAAACAGCCCCATGCGCGCCGGTTTGTGGGCGATCCTGATTACCATTCTGGTCAGTTATATCCGGGTTGAAACCCGGCTGTCCCTGAAAGGAATTCTGTCAGCGCTTGAAAGTGGTGCCAAAGGTGCTGTCCAGGTGGCACTGGCATGTGCCACCGCAGGTATTATCATTGGCGTCTTGACCTTGACCGGTTTAGGCATGCGGTTTAATTCCATTATTCTTCTGATATCCCAGGGAAGCCTGTTACTGACTTTGATATTAACCATGTTTACCTCCATTCTTCTGGGCATGGGTCTTCCCACAGTGGCTGCTTATATCATCCAGGTGTCGTTGACAGTTCCTGTGCTGACCCAGAATTTCGGGGTACATCCCATAGCCGCCCATTTTTTCATTTTTTACTTTGCAATTATTTCAGCGATCACCCCACCTGTGGCCCTTGCTTCCTATGCCGCTGCCGGTATTTCCGGCGCAGACCCACTTAAAACGGCGATAACATCCTGCCGTCTGGGTTTGGCTGCTTTCATCGTTCCTTATATGTTTGTCTATGCCCCCCAGCTGCTGCTGGTAGGCTCCACAACCAAAATCATCCTTGCCACTGTCACATCCATGATCGGTGTCGTCGCATTGGCAGGATCCGTTGTCGGCTGGTTCATCAAAAAACTCTGCTTTTTGAAAGAATATTCCTGATGGGCGCCGCTTTGACACTGATCAAGCCGGGATTGTACACGGATATCATCGGGTTCGGCCTTCTGGCTCTTGTTGTGGCACTTCAGCTCTTGATAAACGCAAAAAACCTGCAACGGCTGATCCGCAGACCGCTCCGTCATGAAATGAGTTTTCCAAGGGAGAGTAAGTATTGTGCACGAAATTAAGACAAAACCAGTAAAACCCGTTGATGTTGAATCCATCCACCGGATAAAGGGGTATGATGCCATTAAAATAGATATCCGGATTATCTCACTGACGAATCAAAGCTGTCAGCGGAAGCGGTCGAACTGCTTGCCTTTCCGGGCGATGAAAAGGAATTGGCGGCCATTGTCAAAGATGTGATCGCCAGAGGGAGACCCTCACCATTGCCGGTGCCCGGACCGGTCTGGTAGGTGGATGTGTCCCAGCCGGCGGTGCCCTTATATCGCTTGAAAAATGAACAAGGTGACCGATTTTTATTATGTGGAACAGGCGGATGAGTGGCGGGTGAGTGCCCAGGCCGGGCTGCTTTTATCGGATTTGGATACCATGGTTTCCGAGAAACGGTTTCCAGGTTTGACCGCCCCGCCCGGTTCAAATCTTGCGGAAACCCTGGCCCGGTTTGCAAGAGATCCGGCATCTTACTTTTATCCCCCGGATCCGACGGAAATGAGTGCCACCATTGGGGGGACGGTGGCCACAAATGCTTCGGGTGCCAGAACCTATCGGTATGGAACGACCAGAGACTGGGTCCGGGGCATCCGGGTGCTCACGGTTGACGGAGAAATCCTGGAAATTCCCAGAGGAAAATATTTTACCTCCCCCGGTGGAACGTTTATCCTCCGCAACGCATCAGGCAGACATACTGTCGTGAGAATTCCGGATTATACGCTTCCCAGAACCAAATGCACAGCCGGGTTTATGCGGCGCCTCACATGGATCTGATCGATTTGTTCATCGGATCCGAAGGGGCATTCGGGGTCATTACCCAAGTGGATGTGGCGTTGCTTCCCAGGGATAAAAAATGTGCCATCATTCAATTTGTCGATTCTGATGATAAAGCGCTCAGATTGGTACAGGCATTGCGGAACGATGCGCACCTTCAACTGGATTTCATTGAATTCTATTCTGAGAATTCGCTGAATCTGCTGAGGCAGATGCAGTCGGAAGCACCGCGGCTGGTGGGTATGCCCCCTATACCGGACTCAGCAGGAGCTGCATTGTTCTTTGATCTATCATTTGATCCTGAAGAAAAAAGACCGGATTTCGATGCCTTGGATGAAACCGTCCGCAGTGCCGGTGCCGACTTGAAGCAGTCATGGGCTGGATACGAATCTCGGGAAGTTCTCCGGTTCAAATTTTTCAGGCACCTGCTTCCTGAAAAAGTATCCCAGGTGATTGCTGAAACCAAGAAAAAGCATCCCGGTATTCATCGGCTCAGTTCTGACCTGGCCGTGCCGGATTCCCATCTGACAGATATCTGGAATCTCTACCGAAAGCGGTTGAATGATGCAGGCATCCCCTGGGTAGGGTTCGGGCATGTGGGCAACAATCATTTTCATATATCGGCCATGCCGGAAGATATGGATCAGTTGTCGCAGGGAATGGCTATTTATTCGGAATTCGCCAAAACAGCGGTTGATTATGGCGGGAGCGTCAGTGCCGAGCACGGCATTGGAAAAATAAAGCCAAATTTCTGCCCATGATGTATTCCAAAGAACATATTGATCAGATGTTGGCTGTGAAAACGGCATTTGATCCGCTGCTCAGCCTGAACCCAGGAAATATTTTTACCACTTGCTGAGGAAACTATGAAAATCGTCGTTGCAGTCAAACAGGTCCCTGAAATTTCGGAAGTCCAGGTAGATCCGGAAACCGGCTCCCTGAAGCGTGAGGGGGTGTCTTCGATCCTCAACCCTTTTTGTGAATATGCACTGGATCATGCGGTCAAATTAAAATCCTATCTACCCGATGTCCACATCACAACGGTTTCGATGGGTCCGCCTCAGGCGAAAAGCGTACTTATCCGGACACTGGAACTGGGAGCAGACGAAGGGATTTTGGTCAGCGACCGGAAATTTGCCGGAGCAGACACCTGGGCCACTGCTTTGACTCTGACAGCGGCGATCCGGAAGTTAGTTCCGAATTTCAGTCTGATTTTTGTGGGCAAGCAGGCAATCGATGGGGATACCGCTCAGGTGGGTCCGGAAATGGCTGAAATTCTCCATCTTCCTCAGATTTGTTATGGCGTGGATTGTGAGATTTTGAAAAACGGTAAAAAAATCCATGTCAAAAAAGAAACAAACTCTGGATATCAGATTATTCAAGCCCGCCTGCCGGCGCTGGTCTCCTTCGGCAAAGGAGAGATGATTCGCCGGGCACCGTCTTTTTCTGACATTGTCAGTGCCAGGCAAAAACCGCTTAAGACCATTTCTGCTGCCGACCTAGATATTCCGGATGATGATCTGGGCCTGATGGGGTCCTATACCCAGGTGGTGAAAGTGTTTCCGCCTGCAGTAAAAAAACAGGGCCGGTTGATGATTCATCCGGATACAGACAAGGCAGTCGAATCCATTTTATCCATACTGGAAAGTGAAAAAATACTTGAAAAGGAAACGGTCCGATGATCTTTGTTGACAATGGCCTCTGTACTGCCTGCGGTCTGTGCGGATCCGCCTGCCCTTTCGGCGCCGTCCAGATTTTGGAAAATTGCGCACATATTACAGACGTCTGCACCCTTTGCGGGACATGTGCCACAGTCTGCCCGGCCAATGCCATTTCGATACGACGAAACAGTATTTCAAAGGAAGCACTGGCCGATTACAAGGGGATTCTGATCTTTGTTGAATGTCAAGACAGCGGCGGGCGGCAAAAACCAAAGACGGTGGTATATGAACTGTTATCCAAGGGTCGGGAACTGGCGGATAAACTGAATCAGCCGCTGATGGCGGTGATCATGGGAAACGGAAAGGTTTCGGATCCGGATCATCTGGGAAATTATGGGGCGGATCAGGTACTGACATGCACCCATCCTTTGCTGGCGACGTTTTCAGCGGATGGCTATTGTTCTGTCCTGTCAGCGGTCATCTCGGAAATCAAGCCATCCGTCGTACTTTACGGCGCCACCCCCAACGGCAGGGAACTGGCCCCCCGGGTTGCCGCCCGGCTCCGGCTGGGGCTGACCGCGGACTGCACCGGTCTGGATATCGACGATCAAGCCCAGCTGGTTCAGACCCGCCCCGCTTTTGGCGGCAACATCATGGCGGCGATTGTGGCTCCACGGACCCGTCCCCAGACAGCGACCGTGAGGCCCAATGTATTCCCGGTCACTTATTTTGATCCCGCCAGAAAAGCGGATGTTAAGGAAATCGCCGTTACCCTGAACAAGGCGGCAATAAAAACAAAAATTGTCAAAGAGATTAATTTGACGGAAACAGCCGGCCCTGATCTTGAGAAATCAAGGGTGATCGTCACTGTCGGTCGCGGATGCAGTAAACCCAATCTGCTTGAAAAAGCGCGAAAGCTGGCTGAAAAGACGGCCGGTACGCTTGCATGTACCCGCCCTTTGGTGGAAGAAGGGATTTTTCCCCATACGTGTCAGATCGGGCAGTCCGGCATTACGGTGAATCCGGATCTGTATCTGGGTGTGGGCGTCAGCGGGGCCGTTCAGCATCTCGTTGGGATGGGATCATCCAAAACCGTCATTGCCATTAATGAAGACCCGGACGCCCCTATTTTTCCATTGCGGATTTAGGGATTGTGGCTGATGCCGATCAGATACTGTCTGCTTTGCTGTCGGCAATCGAAAACCGCTGATTGTCTCTTTGACAGGAATTGCAGACAGCACCGTCACATTGTAAGGGGATTTAACCCTGCGGCAGGAACCCCTTTCCCGAAAATGGCCACACCCCTGGCAAAGGTATCTGCCGCATCGGTCAGTGCCAGGCATTGATCTATGGCAGACACCAGTTCCACCCGACCGGTCTCCAGCCGCATCCGGGTGCACTCGGCCTGGACCACATCCCTGGCCAGGGTGTACACATAATTGGGAGCGGAAAGACAGGGGATCTCCGCTTCATGATCACCCGAGGCAAAGGCGGTTTTACAGGCCCTGCGGTCCAGGGAATTCCAGGTTCGGCAGATAAGCGGGCGCTGGCCATACACCATGCAGACATGGTGATCCAGAAAGATACACGGGGTGTTGTCTTTGATTGTTACCCGATGAGCCAGGGACTGCCCCCGGGTCTGAACCAGGTTGTCGCGAATCCGGGTTTTCAGGCGATGTGTTTCTTCCGGGCTGAAACAATTTTGGATATGGGCGCAAAGCAATACCGCCTCCAAGGGGGTCACATGGATGCGGGAATGGCAGCAGAAGCTGCATCCGCCGGCACAGTCAGGCACCGGGGATTCGCGGATCACGGCCACTGACGTCAGTACCCGGGCCGCTGCATCCGTTACCTGCCGGAGCATGGGAAAAAAAGTCCGGGAAGGATCCTTGGTCTCTTTTTGAGCGGCATCGGCGATTTGAAAAAATAAACGGACAGGGCATCTTTTCCCGGCGGTGTCTGATCCTGCATGCAGTCTCCAGATTTTTGTAAGACAGGCAGCGATCTGTATGAATCCGCCAGAGGGTTGTCTGAAGCTTACCGGTTGTTGTTTCCGGCCACTCTACCCGAACCCGGATGACCGGTCAAGGGCAATTAAACCGAACTGTTGACACGGTGATGCAAAGGCATGGATTACCGGCCTTTTTGACATGCCGACCGCTGCACATGCGATAAGCGGCGACCTCCCCCAGGTGACAAACAATGAGAAGGAATTCCAGCGGATTGATCGTTTGATAAAAGCCTTACTGAGGATGTTTGACCATCCGGACAATCGCTTCGGCCAGCACCTGGGACGCATCGACGGTGGAAACGGACAGGTCTCCCCCTAGAACGCTTAATTCCGTGCACGCCACAATGGCCACCCGGACGTCCCGGTCCCTGAGATGGTCACAGACCTGGGCGTACTGATGATGAAGGTCCGGGGAGATACGTCCGGTTTTCACCTGCCGGATGACATTGAACAGCCGGCCCTGGTGCTCGGGATCCGGCCAGGCTTCCGTCATCCCTAAGGCGTTAAACCGGCGGGTGTACAGCTTTATGATGGCCACGGCAGGAGAGGCCAGCATACCGATGTTTTTTTCGCGGCTGAAGTTTGTTTTCACCTGTTCCACCACCAGATCGATCATGTTGACCACCGGGATTGTCACGGCCTGCTGAACTGCATTGTGATAATAATGGGCCGTGTTGCAGGGGATCACCAAAAATCCGCACCCCAGGCTTCCAGACGTCTGCCCATGTCCGCCATGACCGGTCCGGGATCAAAGCCATCCCCTTCGATGATGGCTTTGATGCGGGAGGGCACCTTGGGGTTGTTGTCCACGATGCACCGGATATGGTCTTTGTCATCCAAGGCCGGGGTCAGGCGGATGATGCGCTGCATCAGGTCCACCGTGGCCTCTGGACCCATTCCGCCGATGATGCCAACCACTTTTTCGTTGTCTTGTGTCATTGTTTAGGCTGCCGTTTGTGTTGGCGCGACCGCCTTATGAAACAGGGCGGCCGCAGATTATATTCATGTTGCCGGATTTTTTTAACCGATCACTTTCTGAAGGAATCCATGTAGGCGAACAAAGCCGGTGATCCGCCGGTGTGCAGGAACAGCACATTGGCGCCGGAGGCAAAATGCCCTTTGCGGACCAGGTCAATGAGGCCGGCAGCGGTCTTGCCTGAATATACCGGATCCAGCAGAATCGCTTCCGTCCGGGCAAACAGTTTCACCGCCTCCACCATGCTGTCCGTGGGAATGGAATAGCCCGGTCCCACGTACTGGTCGAAACACACCACTTTGCCCCGGGGGAGTTCCTTTTCAACCCCCAGTTTGGCAGCGGTTTCCTTTGCCAGTTTATAAACGATCTCCTCTTGAATCCGTTTTTCCCGGGATACATTCATGCCGCTCACCGGGATGCCGGTCTCCATGGCAGTCAGCCCCACCACCATGCCGGCGTGTGTCCCGGCGGAACCGGACGGCACCACCATGTGGTTGATGTTCAGGTGCATGCCATTGAGCTGGGCCATGGTTTCCGCGGCACACGAGGCATATCCCAGTGCCCCGATGGCATTGGAAGCCCCGCCGGGAATAATATAGGGATGCCTGCCTTGGGCTTTCAAGTCTTGGGCTTTCTTTTCCATGGCCGCCATCATGTCGGTGCCGCCTGGCACCACCTCGATGCTTTTGACGCCCATGAGTTCAAACAGGAAATTGTTGCCGCTGGCCTCCTTTTTATAGGAGCCTTTCACCCGTTCTTCCAGGACCAGGTGGCAATCAAGGCCTTCTTTCACGGACCAGGCCAAAGTCAGGCGGCAGTGGTTGGACTGCACGGCCCCGCAGGTGATGATGGTGTTGGCGTCATTTTCCAGGGCATCGGCAATGCAGAATTCCAGTTTTCGGGTTTTGTTGCCGCCGGCAGCGCCTGGCAGCTGGTCATCGCGTTTGACAAACAGGTTGACATTTCCTCCCAAAGCCCGGCTCAATGCAGGCATGGGCTCGATGGGGGTGGGGGTTTGAATATATTTACGTCTGGGAAATCGAGTAAAATTCATGGGTGTTCCTTCCATTTTAATGGGTATCCATCAAGAGTGTTCGGTTTATGATGGTAATCGAAAACCGCTTCCACCTCAATGCCCGCGTTCAGGGGCAGAGCCCCGACCTGAAACGCGCTTCTGGCGGGAAACGGCTCGGTAAAATGCTGGCCATACACAGCGTTGACCGCCGCGAAATCATTGATGTCCGACAGAAAAACGGTGGTTTTTACGGCATTTGACAGCCCGATACCGGCTTGTTCGGCAATGGCGGACAGGTTTTTGAATACCTGGTGAGCCTGTTCTTCGATGGTGCCCGTTACCAGCTGGCCCGTTGCCGGGTCAATGGGAAGCTGGCCCGAAGTAAACAAAAATCCGTTGGCGGAAACGGCCTGGGAATAGGGTCCGATGGCTTTGGGGGCCTTGTCTGTAGCGATGATCTGTCTGGTCATGGTGGTTACCTCTCCATTTTTTTGATTCAGGGTCACGGGGCAGCACCTGTGCCGCCACATCCGAGATGATCTGTGCGATCCATTCACAATCCGACATGTCAAAGGTCAGCGGAATTCTCATGTCGCACATGCCGGCCAATATGCGGTCAGTATTGGGCAATTCCGGCAGATTGTCAAAATATTTCCAGCTGCTGTATGCAATGGGCCGCTGATAAATATGGTATGCCCAAGCCCGGATCAAGTGATGACAGCGATCTCCCCTTGATCATGGACGAACTCTATGCCCGGGCCACGGGAAAGATCGTGCTGGCCAATCTGGGACTCGACGATCTGGACCATTATTTTTTATCGCTGGACCCAATAAAACTGACCCCTTACACCCTGGTGGACATTGACGAGATCCGGAAAGATATCCTGAACACCCGAACAAGGGCTATTCCATCAATGATAAGGAATATATGACCGGGGTAATCAGCATCGGGGCACCTATCATGAACCTGCAGACCAAATCCGTGGTGGGGGCTGTGAGCCTGGATTTTCCGTCCAAGGACTATTCCCTGGACGACATCGAAAAACAGTATATTTCCGTGCTGCTCACCCTGGCCACGGAAGCCTCGGACCTGATCACCACGGCCGGCATCCGGCAGTAGGCTTTTTCAACAGGTTTGTTCCGGTTATTTCAAAAATTCGGCCGGGCTCACAACTCCGCCGGGTCCCCGCTTCAATATATGGGTATAGATCATGGTCGTGTTCAGGTCTTTGTGACCCAAGAGGTCCTGCACAGTGCGGATATCATAGCCATCCTGAAGCAGGTGCGTGGCAAATGAATGGCGGAGGGTATGAACGCTCGCCGCCTTGGGGATGTCTGTCTTGTGAAGCGCGGCTTTCATGGCCCGCTGTAGCCCCTGCTGACCGACGTGATGACGGCGGACCATGCCGCTTCTCGGATCGACGGATAGATTTTTGGCGGGAAATGCATACTGCCAGGCCCATTCTCTGGCGGCATTGGGATACTTTTTTTCCAGGGCCTCCGGCAGATAAACAGCTCCGTGCCCATTGGCAAGGTCCTTATCATGCTGTGTTTTCACTTGTCTCAGGTGGGCTTTAAGGGGCGGGTAAAGAAATTTTGGAAAAGGGTGGTCCTGTCCTTGTCACCTTTTCCAGAATGGATGACCAGGGTCTGATTGTCGAAATCAAGATCTTTGATTCGCAATCGGCTGCATTCGGTCAGGCGCATGCCGCTGGCGTAAATCAGTTTCAGCATCAGCGCATGAATGCCGGAAATGTGGCTGAACAATTCCTTTATTTCTTCCCTGGAAAGCACCACAGGTACGCGTGTGCGTTGTTTTGCCCGGATCGTGTTTCTGAAATCGCCGAATTCTATTCCCAAACTTCCCGGTACAGGAAAAGCAATGCGTTAAAGCCTGATTCTGGGTGGACGATGACACGTTTCTTTCCACAGCCAGATAGGTGAGAAATCGCTTTACATGTTCAGGCGTTGCCGTGCGCGGAGATTTGATACGGGTATACAGCAGGAATCGTCTGATCCATTCCCGATAGGTTTTTTCCGTATTATACGCATAGTGACGTAACTTCATTCGATTCATGAATGCTTCTTTGGCTTCCGACCATGTTTGAATATGTCCCAACTCCGAATTCTTTTGGCCTGGCCCGGAAAAACAGATCTTTTTTTTCAGAAATTTTTCGATATACAGGAGCACTGCTTCCCGGGCCTGAATAATCTGCCATTCTTCCATACCGTTCTTTGACAGAAAATTACCGAAGGCAATAACATCTTCGTTGGAAATGTCTTCTATCCCACTGTTATAAAATTGGAAAAATTGGTTCAGCCATCCAATGTAATATTTCACTTTCAGTGGACTGATTCCCTGGGTGTTGAAAAATCCACCAGGTCGCCTGTCCCGTGATTCGTGGCCATGGTATCCCCAAAATTATTGATTATGTGTCAAAGCGCATATTCAATATATATAATTTTTGTTGACATTTCAATAGAGAAAACCTATGAGGATTGAAAAATGAGGTGGATTTAATGTTTTACGTCATGATATATAATGATTGTTGGCAGTTTTAAATACACCAAGGTTAAATTTTCCATGGTATTTATAAAAATGTTACAAGCTCATAAAACAATTGATAAATAGATATGATGCAAATCATCCCCTTTTTAAAAGAATTGTCAACAACCATTCAGGACAATCCCGTCATCGTCACCTCTGTTTCTACTATCGTTGCAGCTTTGCTTGGCGCTATTGTAGGAGCATTTTTTGCCTATAGAACAGCCATCAAAACGATGCGAACTCAAGACCAAAATAAAGCCGCCTCAGATTTCAGAATGGCCTTCATGCCAGAAATCCTTTATCTGGAGCATAATGTCTGTATTTCTGAAGCTAGTGCAAGCACTGATAACCTTTGTGAATTCTTGAGGGGTGCATACGTTGACCGTCATCTTAAGGCTATCCACACTTTTCGGGCTCATCTCAACCAACGAGATCGAAAGAACTTTGATAGAGCATGTGAGGATTACTGTTATTATCGAATAGATGGAGACCCTGATAATAAACCTTTTTTGAACAATATTATGAAAAGACATGGGAAGGACAACCGACCAAAGATTTAGCTCTTCAACGAATAAATCGAATTATAAAATTTGCTGAATAGGTGCATGATCTTTTTTCATAATAAATGAGACACCCAATCTGCTGCCAACCAGCGGGTGAACCGGACAGCAAGGGTCTCCTTCTTTTTGAAGATTGAAAAAAACTTTTGAATGATGTGCTTGCAATTAACTTTATTGGAAACCCTTGCTGCCCGTTACCCAAACGTTATACACAAAAAGGAAAAAGAAATGGCAATTACAAGACAAGCAATACTGATTGGTGCTCCAAGCGTTAAGCCAGAACTCCCTGGAGTTACAGTCGATATTAACGATATAAAACGATTTTTATTGTCAAATAAAGGTGGAGATTGGAGGGAGGATGAAATAGTAATACTTTCAGATCCTAGTTCTGCCACTGTGTATTCACAAATCGAATCAGCAAAATATAAAGATTATGTTTTCATTACTTGCTCTGGGCATGGTGAGCACCGAGTTGGAAAAGGCTTAAACGACACAGTCATGTATGTAAAAGAAAACGAGACTGTGTCGATTGATAGAATAAATCCAAAAAACAAACGACATTTGGTAATAGTCGATGTATGTAGAAATATAGTTAAAATCGAGAAGATGGAGGAAGTAAGGGCCGTATTTGAATCATTTATGGCAAAGGCTTCCATTCCATTTATCGATTATAGAAAAATATTCGATGATGCTGTAATGGCCAACTCTGAAGGACGTATTGTCACGTATTCATGTGATCTCAATCAATCTGCTGGTGACGATGGTCATGGAGGAGTATTTACTCAAGAATTACTATCAGCTCCAAAAAATTTCTCGCCTGTAAATGATAACAAATACGGGATAGTAAATATCAGTCAAGCATTTGAACAGGCGAAGAAAGAGACTTATCGAAAAAATGCTCCTCAAAGCCCGGTTTTCAATGCTGGTAGGCGCAGAGACTTTTATCCATTTGCTATTGTATAATTGGTAATTAAATGAGCGAAGATTACAACAAAACCAAATGGGGAACGCTGGATTTAAAATATCTGATTTTAGATACAGAAGATTTTATTGTATTTATTGATAATGTAAACGATTTAGATTGGATAACAACTAAAAGAGTATGATGAAAAGGGTCATAAATCAGCAGAAAAGCATCACGAAACATTGAACATGGTTGCGTTGCTGGAATGTAAACCATTAGATCATTTATCTGAAAACAACCAGCTTAACTTCAAAAGATTATTAGGAGAAGCTTTAGCAAGAAGTTTAAAACATGACTATAAAAAAGCGTCGAGCATAATTGATCATGCAGAAAAATTCCTTATCGATAGGGGTAAAGAGATATCGCGTCAATGGTACTTAAATAAAGCAGGAACTACCTCTTTGATTATATTTACTATAGGGGTTTTGCTTTGGGTGTTTTCGTTCTTTTTGTATCGAACTATTAGGCAATTCAGCGTTCATGATAAGCCTTGCAATGGTATCTGGTGGTTTAGGAGCATTTTTGTCAATTATCTTTAGAATGGGAAACGAATCCATAGATTGCCTTGCTGGAAAGAAACTGCATGAACTTGAAAGCATGTATCGAATAATTGCTGGTATGTTATCAGCACTTATGGCTTCGTTGCTTGTACGATCTGAGATTTTTTTGCCTGTTTTTTCAAAAATGAACCACTCAGATCTATCTATAATTGCCATTGGCTTTATTGCTGGAATGAGTGAAAGATTCGCACCTTCTATTTTGGCAAAATTAGAAAAGAATAAAAAATCTGTATAACAAATCCATAAACACGGACTCGCTAAAGCTCGCCGGTTATGTCCACGTTAGCAAAAATGGACACAATAAAAATATGGCATCAAATCCTTGGGACAAAGACTATAGAGACTCTCAGCCAAACCCGATCTATGAACCCCTCTGGCATATGCTTCAAATATTTCTTCAGAGCATCTCTGCTAAATCGGTGTTAGATTTCGGATGTGGCGATGGAAACTATTCTATTTTAATGAAAGAAGCAGGATTTCAAGTTACTGGAATCGATATTTCTAAACGCGCTATTGAAAAAGCCCTTACAAACGTGAATAGTTACAACGAGAAAGAACTTGAATTCATCAAAAATGACTCCATTCCTGATGAATTTCCAAATGATTCATTTGATGTCGTGGTCATGTTAAATTCGTTCCATTGCCTGACCTACGACGAACGGTCAAACATACTCATTCAGGTAAAGCGTGTATTAAAAAGAAATGGCTACTTGTTTGCCAGTGCGCTGGCATTGGAAGATGAATCATATCCAAGACATGAATGGAAAGAAATAGAAGAAAACACTTTTGACGATGGTACAGGCAGAAAATTCCACTTTTTTTCTAATAGCGAATTAACAACTGAATTTAAAGATTTACAAATAATTGAGAGTCAAACTCTTCAGAACATCCATCCTGAAGTTGGGCGAAAAAGTGCCTTGCTTGTTGTCATGGCAAAAATGCAAGATAGCAAGTAGAGTATGGACAAGATTAAAATTTTATCGACGAAAAATTGCTAACAGGCGGGTGAACCGGACAGCAAGGGTCTCCTTCTTTTTAAAGGTTGGAAAACTTTTAAATGATGTGCTTCCAATGAACTTTATTGGAAACCCTTGCTGCCCGTTACCCAAACGTTACATTAAGCCTGATCGGCGGACAGTGCCTATTTTAAAGGTTATGCAGGCTTTCAAGCACTATAAAAACAAAACTTTAAAACCTATGATGACAACTTTCCGGAGAACGGGGGGGAGCCAAGCTGCAAGAATTACGCCAGTCATGTCATTTGCAAAAAAGACGCAAATGCCACGCCTGTCATAATTCTTGCAGCTTG